>TARA_B110000208_G_scaffold181945_1_pt1 | contig 16395 bp, 17 predicted proteins | sample TARA_B110000208 | Tara Oceans TARA_B110000208 (sample SAMEA4397426) | marine metagenome | biome: Polar Biome; feature: [SRF] surface water layer (ENVO:00010504); material: water (ENVO:00002006), including particulate matter (ENVO:01000060) such as... | depth 5 m
TATTACAATATTGTATTTCTACAAAATATTGTAATAATACATTAACATGCCGACCCTTATCTGTATTAATTAAATTGTATAACTGATTTTTTGATAAAACATAATCTATATCAAACTGATCTTTAAAGTTATGTGTTATTAATTCGATACATTTTTTGCTTGATATATTATTATAGCCTATAAAATTGAGTTTGTTATTTTTTATTTTTAAATCATAACGAGTCATATGGGTCTTTTTACTTAGTATAAAGACGTTAATATAAATTATTAACGGTCACGTGATCAAATTTATTTACACTGCGGTTGAACACGGGGACAATAAGTCTCAACCGGGCATACCACACGATCGTATGTCTTCAACTCCTAAATAATAATGAGTGTATATTCATATAGCTAAATAAATTTACACACATATATATATATGTATGATGGTTATTATTTTTTTTTACCCTTGTCGCCGATTATAAATTGGGATAGTATTATTGAAACCATTATAAATTTTTTCAATAAAAATAAATTCTCAAAATTAGAACATATTTAATTATATTTAATTTAATTTAAATTTGATATAACATTGTGTATATAAACATAATTAAAATGCCTAACATTATATCCGTAGAAGGTAATATTGGGTGTGGAAAATCCACACTAATATCCTATTTAAAAAAATATGTAATAGGGAATGAATTATACACACATATTAAATTTATCCAAGAACCTGTTGATGAATGGAATTTGATAAAAGATAAAGAAGGTATAAGTATAATAGAAAATTTCTATTCTAATCAAAAAGAATATGCGTTTAGTTTTCAAATAATGGCGTATATTACACGATTGCGAAAATTAATTAATAATATAGAATTGTATCCCGAATGTACTCATATATGCGAGAGATCATTGGAAACCGATAAATATGTTTTTGCTAAAATGCTATATGATACTAAAAAAATTAGAGAAATTGATTGGAATATATATAATTATTGGTTTAACACGTTTTTAGATAAGGTAAAAACCGATTTAATTATCTATGTAAATACTACACCGGATAATTGTAGCAAACGAATTCATCAACGAAACCGTAAAGGAGAAGAGACTATCCCGCTAGAATATTTACAATCTTGTCATATGTACCACATTGATTGGTTATCTTCTACAGATATACCGGTTAAGCGGTTTGATGGTAATATTGATATCCACAACATGGATGAATACACTAAATTTATAGTATCTGTAATGAAAATTATAAATATTAACTTGCCTGTTCGCGGTTGCGACGGGAATGAGGTCGGTCTAGAACACTACTAATAAAGACAACTGTTATATACGCAGTTTATATAGAGTTTGCTCTAGTCGCCTATATGGTAGTGACCAAGGATACACCTTACATTTGTTACATCTTAAGGTTTTTTATTTATAAATAACCTGCCAGAAAATTATACAATATATAGAGTGATATAAACATTAAAACTTGAAGCGGGGATTAGTATAACGAATAATTAATTAACTTTAAATATGATACATATTTAAAGTTAATTGTTTTATAATAAATAATGTCAGATACTCGTATTGAACTTATATTAGGATGTATGTTTGCTGGAAAATCCGAAGAATTATTAAGAAGAACCAGTCGTTATACCGCAATTGGGAAAAAGGTCCTATTAATAAATCATATTAACGATACGAGGACAGATAATAGTATTAAAACTCATTCTAATTTAAAAACCAGTGCTATTAAAGTTAATTTATTAGTACCACTTATTGATACAGAGTTATTTAAAGAAGCCTATGTAATTGGTATAGACGAGGCACAATTTTTTAAAGATTTATATATTTTTGTGACTATGGCGGAAAAACATAATAAAATTATTATAATTTCTGGATTAGATGGAGATTATAATAGAAAACCTATCGGCGAAGTATTGTCTATTATTCCTCTATGTGATTCGGTTATAAAACTTTCGGCATATGATATGTTAGATAAAGATGGGTCTTCTGCCATTTTTACCCAGCGAACGGTTAACGATACCCAGCAGATATTAATTGGTGACTCAAATAAGTATATGGCAGTTAATCGTAAAAATTATTTATATTCAAATAATTAAATTTGATATACTTGTTTATTATATAATTAAAATAAACAAGTATATTTTACATATTTATAACTTACTATGTCTGGATGGAAAGTTACAACCATTGATTTACCCGAGGAGATTAATACGTATAATAAATTAGAGATATTTTTAAATAATAAGTATACCCTGCGTACAGAATTTTTTGGGGAAAATATTACATTACGTCCTGGAATGATACAGCCATTGGGTAAAAAATTTTTTGGAGGAGAGTTAGATCTAGGATTAGGGGATATATATTTAGTAAAGGTAGATAAACAATTTATTGGCAATACAAACCACTTTCGGCGCCGCGGGACTAAAGATAGTTGGTCTATGTATACCTTACCCTTAAAATATCTTAAAAACGGACATTGGAATAGTAAAATACCATCCAATTTAAAAATAAAAATAAAAAAAATATTAGAAGAAATATATATCGCTTCCGAATTTTATGCGGATGTTTCTACCTCGGGCGGAGGATTCGGTCGCGGGAATACTTATTCTGGAAAAACGGACGGGGCGTCGGGTCATGTTCAGGTTATTCCCGCAGAAAATAAAGTAAATATCCCCGACTATACAGCGTATGGGATACCAAAGAACACATTTACTAATAGTTCATATGATACAGTCCCCTACTATTCATTTGTTAAAAATTCCCCAATAATTAAGGATTTATGCGCAAGTTCTAAACAAAACTTAGTAGAAGTATGTGATTATCTGTGTACCTTTAAAAATCATCAATCGGATGAAGCCTATAAATTAGGGCAATGGTTTAAATTATTAGATCAGGGGGGGTTTAAATATATGGTTCATAAAAATTACTCAGGTGGTATTCATGTAGTAGAAGAATTACAATACTGTGTAATTAAAATAGGCACCAAACCATATTATAATAAGGAACAAAAAGCTATCAAAACTGGCGCTGCCGTACATTTACCAGTATGTCTATTAGGATTAAGTGATTTTGAAGAGGTTTCCATACAAGGGATTAAAGATAAAGGAGTGCATTTTCAATTATATTCCGCTCTTAAACCAGGGAAAGCATATATTTTAAGCAGACGAGAACCAACTGGAATTGTTCATTATTGGACGGCTCCTGCCCTAATTGCGGGTGGATTTATATACAGACCTCGTTCTGGAACTGATTGTTTAAATTATGGATGCGGTGTCGTTCCCTTTGGTACGTCTTTTAAAGAACAGCAATCCCAAGGTATATTACAGTGCGATGAAATTTTACCGAGATGTATTAATTGTTTCACCGAAAATTCTGCGACGGTTGGTTTTAAATGTAGAGAACACTCTCATCATTTCTTATGCGGCGCCGTCGACTGTCTGGCGACACGTGTAAATTTTGCCACTGGCCGCGCCCGCGGGCGCGGCCAGATGCGTTCTGATTCGGGTAAAACGTATCCACCCCACATGTATGTGTGCCCTATATGTAGGACACAGCACGCCGATTTTGAAAAATAAACATAACTTAAAGTATTATGTATTTAAATACTTAAACTTAACACATATAATATATTTAATGTATTGTTATAATATATCAGAAATGGATATTTCAAATATTAAAGAAAATAATATTGAAAATGAAATAGAAGTTGAAGAAATATTAAAAGAAAATCCATCGCGATTTACCTTGTTTCCCATTAAATATAAAGAAATTTGGAAAATGTACAAAAAAGCAGAGGCCAGTTTTTGGACCGCCGAAGAAATGGACCTATCGAAAGATAAGAATGATTTTAATAATTTGAATGACAATGAGCAATATTTTATTAAAAATATTTTAGCTTTTTTTGCTGGAGCGGATGGTATTGTAGGAGAGAATTTAATAACAAATTTCACGGGGGAAGTACAAATTCCAGAGGCCCGTTGTTTTTATGGGTTTCAATTGGCTATCGAAAACATCCACTCCGAAGTATATTCACTCTTAATTGAAACACTAGTAGCCGATTCTGAAGAAAAAAATACTTTATTCAATGCTATTGAAGAAATACCATGTGTTAAAAGAAAAGCAGAATGGGCGTTAAAATGGTTTAATCGTGAAAATTCCTTTGCGAAGCGATTAGTGGCATTTGCAATTGTAGAGGGGATTTTTTTTTCGGGATCATTTTGTGCCATATTTTGGTTAAAAAAACGAGGGTTAATGCCTGGATTAACATTTAGTAATGAATTAATTAGCAGAGATGAGGGCATGCATACTGATTTTGCTGTATTAATGTATTCTATGCTTAAACATAAATTAACGAAAGAGACTCTCTACACAATTATGAGAGAAGCTGTTTCTATAGAAAAGGAATTTATTAATGATAGTATACCATGCGCTATGATTGGAATGAATAGCGCATTAATGTCAGAATATATAGAGTATGTAGCAGACAGGCTTATATATCAATTAGGCTATGAAAAAATATACAATACAGTAAATCCATTTAATTTTATGCAATTAATATCTATGGAAAATAAAACAAATTTTTTTGAGAAACGGGTTGGTGAATACAGTTTAGCAAGTATAGACAACGAAACTATTAATGAAAATAAAAACGCTAATTTAGAATTCAATGAAGTATTTTAAATACTTATCAGGATATTTAAATAATTATCTTAAATTTTAAAAAAAAATTATATAAATTAAAAAATTTATATAATTTAATGATACGACTATTAAATTGGTTATTATGGAGACCTCCTATCACATATATTGACTCAGATGAAATGGAAAATAAACAAACACTAAAGGCCGTTAAAGTAATTGAAAGATTCTATCTTAATATTATTAAAAATAGAAAAATGAAGAAAATAAATGAAGAAAATATTAATACCATTATCGCCGATTTTAAAGACACACTGCCTAAAGAAAAAAAAACCGAAAAAAAAACATACAACCGAAAACGACAAAGAGTCTATAAAGAGGGTAAAATGGATTAAATTTATTTTAATTTCACCGATAATCAGCTTGATTACAAGTATTTATTTTAACACAGGTTATGTCTGTTTAATATTATAATTTAAATTACTTATAATTATAATATTATTATAACTTAATGATACCAGTACATAAAGAATTTTCAAACGGGTTAAAATTAGTATATGAGCATAATACTGATAATATAACTAGTGTTAATTTATTTGTAGAGGTAGGTTCGTTGAACGAAAGCCCTGATTTACACGGCGCATCTCATTTTATAGAGCACATGCTATTTAAAGGAACTAAAAAACTACCAGAGACGAAGATGATCAGTAGTGTATTTGATAAAATAGGGGCCTTTATAAATGCTCACACCTTTATAAATTATACGTGTTATGTTTCTAAATTTGAAAGCGGATATTTTGATATATGTTTTAATACGCTAGTTGATATGCTTCTAAATTCACTCTTTAAGCGAGCCGATTTTGATTTAGAGAAAAATGTTATCGTTGAAGAAATTAAACGCCAGATGGATAATACAGAAGCATTTATTTCTACAAAAATTTATAATTTACTATTTAATAATACTGACGTTGGAAAATCAATTGGAGGTACACCCGATACTGTTTTAAATTTGGAGTATCAGCAAGTGGTTGATTATTATAAATATTTTTATAAACCAGCTAATATAATTGTATCCATATGTTCAAATTTATCATTTGACGAAATAGTTAATAAAATAGCTGTTAGTGAACTAATTAAAAATGATACATCTGATATAGTCTATAATTATCTCCCCAACTATGCGATTACTAAAAATTCTATAAGAAACATACGTTTTTTTGATCGTGATTTAGAACAAATACATATGTCATTGGGATTCAAAGTATGTGATATGTATAATGATGATAAATACTCGCTTGATATTCTTAGAATAATATTATCAGGTAATATGTCCAGTATTTTATTTTCTAGTCTTAGAGAGAAAAATGGACTTACCTATAATATATCAATAGATAATACATTATTTAAAAAATATGGAATTTTCGCAATATCAACTAGTGTAGACAGAAATAAATTACTAAATTTTACAAATAAGGGTGTTATTAATAAAGGAGCATTAGAAATAATTATATTGGAATTAAATAAAATTATTAAAAATGGTATAACTAAAGAACAATTAGGTATCGCAAAGGGATATTATAAAGGAATATTGTCATTATCATTAGAAGATAGTAGTTCTATAACAGAATTTAATGGTATAAATGTATTGTATAAATTTAATGAAAGTAAAATAGCATTAAAGGATTTATATAATACAGTCTATGCCGATATAACACTAAAAAATATTAATTCAGTAATTAACAAATATATTACAGGCGATAATATTTATAGTTATTATGTGGGACCTGAAAAATATATCACTAATGATAATATTAATACCATTATACGAATAGAAGATTCACTAATACATGCCTAAAATCATCTATTATAAGTATATAGTCTTACTGATATACTTATAACTAAATTATAAAATCACGTGTTTTTTTCACCTTTTGATTAATAATAGGTTCTTTTGATTTAAGGAGATTTTCAATAGATTTTAAATATGTTTGTGTCGATGCGGATTGATTGTCAACCGATTTAAACATACTATATAATAATGTTATGTCGTCCTTAGACCATATATCGGTGAAAATCTTTTCTAAATTTATTCTGGTTTGAACTGATAAATTTAGGTCATCAATATTTTTAGATCTATCATAGGTATCTACCTTTAATTTATTTCCCGATAATCCCTCTTCTAATATAGATATATAAAGGTCTATACTGTGACACACGGTGGACGGCAATTCGTCATAGCCCGTTTTTACTTTTTTTAACCCCATTATCGCTCTGCTATAAATATAGTGTAATTCAGTATTATTTTTAGGAGGATATAATTCAATCGAACGTTTAATCGGTTTTAATAGATGTGATATCTCTTCTCTATTATTTCCATAGACATATCTAATTACACCCTGCCAAGCAGAGGGTTTTTGTATAAACATTTTATTATTATTTATAGCTATTTTGGTTCTATCTTTTTTAAAACTGATAATTGCTAATTTTATTATTACACTTAATGGTTCTAATAAATGTATTGAATCTATTTTTTGAACTCCTACCGTGTCGCATAAGTATGTGTATGCATTTTTTATTAAAGTAGTGTTTAAATATGATGTCATTATACTAATATATATTATTGATTTTAAGTATTTTTAATAAATTTGATAAATAAATATATAAATATTAATAAATATTAATATTTATATAGAATGATTATACCAATAAGATGTTTTACATGTAATAGAGTCTTGGGTGGGAAATACAAAAAATATGTAGAGCTTTGTGCTGAACATAAATATGAAACTTTAAAAGATGGTTCAGCTGATATAGATGAAGATCATAATATGCTATCAACAGATCCTGAATTAAACAAGATATATAAACTAAAAGAAACACAAACGGATATTTTTAAGCAACTCGGTATAAACGATCGCTACTGCTGTAAAAGACACATGGTGTCACATATAGATTTAATTAAGAAAATTTAGTTTGTTACACAATTTAAGTTTAGAATTTAATGTTAACTGATAAATTTTACTTTATTTTTATGATTTAATCTTAACCAATTTAATATAAACTATTTTTTTTTATTTTATTATAATATAATAATAATATGTCTGAAAAAATACAATATTTCGTATTAATGTTAATAATTATATTAATATTGGGTTATTTTTATAAAGGAGTAATCTTTAAAACTTTTGGTAAAATTAAAACCTTTTTATTGTCCTTTGTCCCAAATTTAGATTTAATATATATATAATTTGATACTATGGAAGAAAAAACATTTATATAATAATATATTTACTATATAAATAAAGCACTATGGTTTTAAACGAAGCCACTATTCCAACCGATGTATCTTTAAAAAGTACACCCACTCACGATTATAATATACCCGAAATGAATGTGTTTTTAAATAAGGAAGAAATTGATGAACTAGATGAATATAATGAAAAATCAAGAAAATATCAAGAAAATAAAAAATATAATACAGAATTTTTAAATAAATCACTAAATGAATTAATTATTATTTGGAGCAATACACATTTGAACATTATAACTGACCTGACAGAATTTACTAAAAATATTGCGGTGTATTCTGATTACTTTAATGATCTGGAAACCAATAATATTATGAGAGGAATATATCTTTTTGTAAAAGATTTCTTATTTATTTTTGTTAAAAAACAACGTAGTATTTATGTTGGTATTACTTTTATTTTGATTTCTTTATTATTCTTTTTTATTGGAATATCTTCTTAATTTATATTAATCAATGATACACCAAACTATACAATTATCAAAAAGAGAGCTATTTTGTATTTCAGCAGTATTTATCTTTGTATTGCTAATACATAGATATTTTCATTTTATAAATCCCGGTAATATAATTTCATTACTCGTCAGTATAATTAGCTCATATTTACTCTACAGTTTTTTAATTCAAAAGAAAGTCAAGTCTAATCTTTATAACGAAACTATGGCGAAGAATATCGATTCTAAAAAATACCCTTACTTAATAAAATATCCTGATATTATACAAATTATTAATAAAAGTACTTATTTAAAGGACATTAATGGTATAACTTACAAACGTTTTTTATTTACATTAAATAAATTTTTAATAGTATATGAACAATTATTAAATAATAATTTGAGCGATAAGTTATTATATGATAATTTACTAGTAATTTCAAAAGATATTTTGAATATGGTTAATTCATTTGGGACAAAACTAATTATATACCAGTCGCCTACTCATGATTTAAATACTTTAACTAATATGGATAATATAGAAAATTTACTCGAGGAATTAAAAATACTACTAGGTAAATATTTACAAAAAATACATTATAAAATTAATAAAAAATGGCATTTAAATGATATTAATATTTTTATGTCCCCAATATATCCAGACGATATACCTGGTAAAACGGAAAATATAGATAATTATAATGTATATTAATATAATGTCATATACAACATTAGAATCGGAGCAGATTGTATCCAAAAAAGGAAACTTGAGCATTGATGTATTCTCGACTTTAGAAAAAGGGGACAATAGTAATTTTAGAATAAACTGTAATTCAATTTTAAAGGATGGAATGTTTTTAAATTGCCCAAACGGAGGTATAAAATTAGAATCCAAAATTTTTGATATCTGTAATACAGAACATAATATTAGAACGGACGCCTTTTCTTTAGAAATTTTAAAGTCAATGGATATAACATCATTGAGTGATATTAATATTTCTGCTATACAGTCTATAAAAATTGGTAATAACGGCGACGGCTTAATACATAATATTAATAATCTTGAACTAAAATTAATAAATAAAGAAGTAAACAGCAAAATAATCATTAATTCTCCAAATATAACATTACTTAATAAATTTAATAGTTTAAAGATTAATAAGAATCTAGAATTGGATTTTGAACATGAATGTAAAATATCCTCTAAACGCAAAACATTTTTAAATATTAATTCGTTAAATAATAGTGTAAATATAGATGCTAATGTAAATATAACTGGTGACTTGAAATTTACACAATTATTGCATCAAAAAATAAAAAAACTTAAGTTAGAGGATATCACTAATTTTTTAGAATTTGGAAATAAAACATCACCGATCAATGATTGGAAAATAGGAGGAATTCACGCCAACGGTTCTAAGTCCTCTGTGCGTTTTGAATCTTTTACGGACGAATTTATTTTTAGTTGTAACGATAGACTATCCAAAATAAAAGCAGGAGAATTAAGCATATTTTCAAATGAAAATATCTTATTAAAAACTTCACCGGAACACACTGAAATAAATAATGTTGTTACGAATAAAATAAAATGCTTTGAATTAGAGGGGGATACTATACATTGTAATAAACTATTTGTACATAACCACAATATATTAAGTAATTTAAATAATATTTATAATAATAAAACAGTATCTCTTAGTTCGTTCATTAAAGAAAAAAATTACGTGTTAATGGATTGTGATCTAAAACAGAATTTGATTGTGGAAGGAAATAGTGTTAATATTTATGGATACTACCGAACAATTACAATTGAAGGTATAATAAATATGAGAAATATTACTCATATTTCGCGGGTAGAAAATATCAATTTTATAAATGCAGTCATTAATATTACTAATATTAATCAACTAACATTTAATAAATGTCTATTTAATAATACACGTATTATTAGTATATCAAGTAAGATAGTATTTAATAATTGCAATTTAGATGAATTATCATTTATTTCCAGTGATATGATAACAATAATTGACTCGGAGATTGCGTGTAATGTAAGTGCTAATAATTATCTCAAATTATATAATAATAATATAGTTGTTAATAATACTACTCTTCGTTTGGAAAAACAAAATATCATATATCAAATAAATAATAATATTTATAAACTATATTCCCCCATTAAACAATTTATTGTAGCAGATACGGATATATTGCTATGCGATAGTTGGTATTTAGATATTAATGAAAATAAAAATATCTACGAAACAAAATTAATATTAAAAAAATAATACTATAATATTATAATATTATAATATTATATATGAGCAACTTAAAAGTCTTTATTGATAATAATTATGGTTCTATTTATAAAACCAGTGGCGGTGCGAAGAAAACATTTGGTGGTAAAAATATTAAAGTTTGGTTAAAAAGCATACTTGGGAATAGAGTATTTGATATATATACTAAATATATTGGCCTGAAAACCTTAACAGCCGCTACATTAGTTCCCTTCGGATTAATATTAAGTAAACAATATTTAAAACCAATATTATTAGGAGAGCAAGTAGGCGGGTTTATACCCGACGACCTGCCAATTTTAGATAATGAATTATTAGGAAATTACCTTAAATTATTAGGTTTATCCATTCTCAATTTATCTCCCGCGACGCTATTACCATTAGGATCTATAATGATATTATATGATATTATGACTAAAAAACTATCACAGAATGGCGGCGGCAGAATTATCACAGGGTCTTCTATACCAACCGGGTTCATTCAAAAAATGGATTATTACTACAGAGCTCAAACTTCCCCAGAACCATTTTTAAAATTAAGTGGGTCAGAAGTTAATAACAATTTAAATTTAAGTTGCGATACTGGCAATTGTAATAAAAATATATACACGTCAGCCGGTACGTTTGACGCCCAACCCAGGGATGTTACCGGATTTGCTGACAATCCTTTATTAGGTAGTGTCAATGATTCAACTGTTTATCCAAAATGGAGCGGTTCTTTAAATGACTTAGATATGTCATCCACTAACATTCCTTATTCAATGGCAGGAGGGTCCTTAGAACCGAATGAATTATTTAACACTTCCCCTGAAACCTATTCAGTTCCGTCTTCACAGTTTGGAGGTAGAAATTTATTTAACTATATAATTAATCCAAACACGGGTAGAAAAGTAAAAACAACAACTAAACAAGGAAAAAAAATAATATCAGGATATTTAAATTATATGAATTTATAAACGGCTTTGTTAATAAACTCTAGAACAACGCATAAAATATCCAACGCAGTAGTAGTAGTAAAATAGTATCTTTTATACTTTAAAATATAATATAATAAACAGATAACACGGCTTATTATATATATTCCTTAATTTAAAATGTTCGCACAATATATTCAATTACTCAGTTTAAAAAATATAAGTCAATTATTTGGGTCATTAATGTGTATAAGTATAGGGTATATTTACCCATTAGAGTATTTTAACTACAATATAAGTATAATATATAATATACTTTCTTCCGGAATTATTTACTTTTACATAAGTAATTCATTGGATAAGGTTTGTTATTCTATTAAAACCACCGATGAATCAATGAGTAACCCATCGCATTACTATATATATTTTTTGTTTTTATTTATTTATATATTATTGTTCAGTGTTAAAAACATCACTAATTTAACTAAATTGAGACTAATATGTGATTTGCTATCCTATCAGTTATATTTTACGCAAATTATATATAAACACATTGATATGGCACTATATGAATTCCACAATATTATTGATTTTTATAATAATAATAGTGCTAATATTTTTTATGTAACGATCCCATTTTGTTTATTAAAAAAACTTTTTAATCATAAGCGGTATGAACTATTATTTTTATACGCCTATATATATTTTACACTTCCTATACTAATAAACCTGCGATTTACTAAAAAAAAGGATACTGTATTAAAAACATACAATTTTTTAACTATAGGTGAATATTTATTTAACTCCTTTATTTTTGGTATAAAACATATAATTCAGGCACTGTATCCATATACAGAAACGGTATATAAATTACATTAAATTTGATTATTAAACATTATTATACTGTGTTATAATAATGTTTACATATAAATTATACGTAAAAATTTTAAATAATGAACTGAACGACATATATACTAAAAAACTGTTAACTATTAAAAAGAGCCGTGATTCTGGATTTGATTTATTCATGCCAACGACTACTCAAATTACTTATAAAGACACAAAACTTATAGATACACAGATAATCTGTAAAATGGTAAAAATATTTACCCCTAGTTCGACAGAATATTCTTCAGGCGGAGCAATCGAACAACCTTCGGGATTTTATTTATACCCCCGGTCGAGTATATATAAAACACCCTTACTATTACATAATTCAGTGGGTATTATTGATTCTGGTTATAGAGGGAATATAAAGGCCCCGCTGTGTAATTTTAAGGGGGATGTGGATAATGCGTATATTATTTTAAAACATACTAGATTAGTTCAAATTTGTGCTCCAGACTTATCCCCATTTGAAATAATAATAGTAGATAAGTTAGATGCTACAAGTAGGGGGTCGGACGGCTTCGGGTCAACAGGAATATAAATGCCTGGTGTAAAATTATTATACATATAAATTTGATTAACAGTATGTAATAATTCTTACATTACGCACGCAATATAGGAATAATGGATACACTCGCAACAAATAACCAACAAGTAGTTTATTCCCATGGATATTTAGATTTTATTACTAAACATTTGGATATCCATGATAAAATTTATGATATAATTAAAGGTTATGCTAAATTTCATGATTTCGCAAATAATTATCTACGCGTTAATGATAGTATTATATATAATGGACTACTTGAAAGTGACTATATCACCAAAAATGACATTGAATATGTTACTACTGTTTTAATTATTTGGTCGCAAAATTATTGTACTTTTTTCAAAAAATATGGGCGGTTAATTTATAATTACGCTAATAAGAATAATATATATTATTTTGACAAATCGCATAAGAAATCCCGAAAAGGTATCTCGCTCGAAAATTTAATCTAAGCATTTATACTCTGATACACTAATAATAGACTCCGTTAATTCTAGTTTTTTTTTATTATCTTTTTCTTCTATTGCCATTTTAATATTTTCTAATACATTATCTTTAACATATATCTGTTCTTCTATATAGTTTTTAACCTTCGCATTGGACCAAATTATATTACTTAAGTATTTTTTATCTGAACGCGAAATATATTTTTTAGTCGGTTTTCTACAGGATATAGTTGTTAGCAGTCTAATATGAACTGGGACATTATCTGTTAATTTTATAAATGAATCATGAAATTCATTATTTAATTCACGAAGGCAAATATTATACATATCATTGTCTAAATTATATTTCTGTTTATTATACAAAACAGCATACCCCAAGTATAATTGCGAAAATAGATCAGCCATAATACCTGACGTAGTTTGATCGCGCTTCAAATCGCCACCCATTAAACTAATTAAATTACATAAATTTGAAAACATTATTGTATTATTTTTTAATTGTTTAGTTTCGCTGTTTGTTTTAACTATATTAGTAAAACTTGATTTTACAAAAGCGTTGGTAGAATATAATAACATATTTTTAAAGGTTTTATTAAATTTATTATGATTATTATCCTGTAATGACTCTACTAAGTCAGATATATACGGATGGCTTTTATTCAGTCCTTGTCCGAAAATAATTAATGAACGTGTCAGAATATTCGCCCCTTCAACGGTAATACCAATTGGACCTGCTTCGTAAAATTTTGATATAAAATTATTATGGCCCTTGCATATGCCGCCGCCCGCGTGAATCTCCATTGAATTTATTATTACATTTTTCCCTCTATCGGTAGTTTGTTGTTTCATTATAGCGCTTAATACGGAGGGTTTTTCACCAGAATCAAGTAAAGCATTGGTTAGACGAACGCTGTTATCAATTACGAGAGTATTATAGACTATTTCATATAATTTTTCTTGAACACCCATCATTTTAATTAAAGGTAAATTAAATTGCGTCCGTATCATACTATAACCCGTTATTCCATACGCAGACGATAAACAACCACCCAATGATGATGCTGGTAATGATACACCTCTCCCTGCCGCAAGACATTCTGTTAGCATCTTCCATCCATTTCCTATATTGTTGCTCCCCCCAATTACATCTTCAATATCTACAGTAAATGCTCCTTTCAACGTACCATTTGGAAATCCCACATCCATTGGGTTATGATATGTATCATTGCGTAAATCGGGATATTTACTCTTTTCTAAAAGAAGAACGGTAATACCTTCTTTACCTGATTCTAATAAATTATCTGGATCAGAAACTGATATAGCTATACCCATTAAATTAGCAATAGGCGCCAATGTAATATAGCGCTTATTTAATTTTACATTAATTACTATTTTTCCATCAGCGTCTTTTACTATAACACCCGAGTCTATTTTACCAACTGCGTCCGATCCATTATTGGGACCAGTTAAACCAAAACAAGGTATAAGTTCCCCGGTCGCTAATTTGGGTAAATATTGTGTTTTTTGCGCATCTGTACCATAATGTTGTAGTAATTCACCGGGTCCAAGAGAATTAGGAACCATAACTGTAACCGCGATTGATGGATTAATACTTGCTAATTTTACTAATACACGCGACTGCGTTTCAACTGGTAATTCTAATCCATTATATTTTTTTTTAATTATATATGAGAATGCCTTATGTTTTTTTAAAACGTTTAATGCTTTTTTGTTTACTTTTCCATTAAACATTTTTTGGTATTGTAATTCATGGCAAATATTATCTACATCAGTGTTTAAATAATTCGTTTTAACATTTTGTAATTTTGAAAATTTGGTTAAATCTACAAAACCAGACATTATTGAACGATCTAAAGATACAGAGCCGCTTTTTAATGCGACCATCTCCGTATCGGAAATTTTTGGTAAATATTTTTTAGCTAAATTAAATACCGTTTTCATTATATATATATTATAATAACTAATATTTATATAATTATTATATAAATAACTTTTAGTAAAGTATGAACCTAATACATACCAAATACATCGTATTATTCAGACGGGGCTGAATTATAAATACCTTGTATTTTATTTTGAAATTTTTTAGTAAAGCACTTTTTATATTTATAAAATTCATAATTTAATTTAATAATTTTTAAAAATTCTGCCGAACTTAATTTATATTGCTTAATTCGTTTTATTAACGTAAGTATGGATTCTGTATTATCCAAATCATTAAAAACGCATGTAGCTATTAGATTAGATAAAATATAAAAATTATTAATATTTATATTTAGAGATTTGGAAAGTTGATTTATATATTTTAAATTATAAAATCGATAATTATATTTTGATATTAAACTCGATTTATAAATAATATTATAGGTATTCGTTTTTTTTTTTTTTAACGAATGAGTTATTATATTAAAAGCTCCGCACGATAATAAACCTACATAGCATTCTAAATACCATCTATTAAATACTTTTTTTTTTATTTTTTGTGAAAATAATATATATTTATAAAAATAAATAGAAGCGTCTAATTTTTCTTCATACGTATTAAAGGTATTTTTGTTAATATATTGTAAAAAATTCTCGTATAAAACCAATGGTATAAAATTAGAATCTACATAAAAATTGTTTAAAATTGTTTGAAAATCAAGGTGAGGTATATCAATAATAGTTTTAATAGATTTAAACAAAGAATTGTCCGCATTTTTAAAATTAACAGTGGCTATAGTAGATATTAATGTGTTAATATTAGCATTTTTATTATTGTAAAGATGAATATAAATATTTTTTATTATTATTATCGCTTGCCTATAATCATTATGACAATGTGGTATAATTAAATGAATATGAGAGTTATTAATGTTTATTTTTTCTTCATCTCTAATTTTAACTAATAATTT
>TARA_B110000208_G_scaffold181266_2_pt1 | contig 16373 bp, 15 predicted proteins | sample TARA_B110000208 | Tara Oceans TARA_B110000208 (sample SAMEA4397426) | marine metagenome | biome: Polar Biome; feature: [SRF] surface water layer (ENVO:00010504); material: water (ENVO:00002006), including particulate matter (ENVO:01000060) such as... | depth 5 m
AGGGTTGGCTAAGGGCGGCGTCATCGGTCATCTTTTGCGCGGCTATGAACCCACGCGCACAGACATCCATTGCACCTGCATGGGCAGCAAGCAGGTCTTGGGCGTCCAAAGATTGGCGGCGCAGTTTTGCGTCAAAATTTGTGCCACCAGTGGTAAAGCCGCCTGCCTGAAGGACGTGATAATAGGCCATTGCGACCTCGGGCACGTTATTGGGAAACTGGTCCGTGTCCCAACCTGATTGATAATCATTCCGGTTCATGTCGATGGACCCAAAAATTCCCAACGCATTTGCTAGTGCAATTTCATGTTCGAACGAATGACCCGCAAGAATGGCGTGACCCTGCTCGATGTTGACCTTGATCTCGTTTTCCAATCCGTGACGGCGCAGGAATCCATAGACTGTGGCAACGTCATAATCATATTGGTGCTTTGTGGGTTCTTGGGGCTTGGGTTCTATCAAGATCGCACCTTTATAACCGATTTTGTGTTTGTATTCGACCACGAGGTTCAAGAACCGGCCCAGTTGCGCATCTTCGCGTGCCAAGTCGGTATTCAGCAAGGTCTCGTAGCCTTCGCGCCCGCCCCAAAGGACGTAGTTTTCTCCGTCCATACGGTGTGTGACGTCCATGCAATCGCGCACGGTGCCGGCGGCATAGGCGAACACATTAGGATCGGGGTTTGTGGCTGCACCGGACATATAACGGCGGTTTGAAAATAGATTGGCCGTTCCCCAAAGCAGCTTTGTGCCAGTCTGTGCCATCTTTTCTAACATGTAGTCAGCCATCGTGTTCAGGCGCGCGCGGCTTTCCTTCAAGCTTGGCCCTTCAGGCCGCACATCGTGATCGTGAAAGCAAAAATAGGGAACTCCCAACAGGCGGAACATGTCGAACGCCACGTCTGCCTTGCGCTTGGCCAACTCCATCGTATCCGCAGGGAACCAGTCACGTTGGAAGGTGTCACCACCAAACGGATCAGTGCCGGGCCAGACAAAGCTGTGCCAGTAACACACAGCAAACCGCAACTGATCTTCTAGGCGCTTGCCGCCCACGATACGGTCTGGATCATAATGACGAAAGGCAAGGGTGTCTGCGCCGTCAGGGTCAAAAACCAGCGGTTGCGCGCGATCGAAGAAAGGTGTCGTCATATTGTTTCCTTATAACTCGGCCGTTTTCATCGACTTCACGATGTGGGCAAAGCCTTCGCGGTAAACGACTTCGGGACTTTCCGAAAAATCACGCCAGACTTTGGTTGCTGCGGCAAGGTCGGGAAGGCCACGCCCGAACGCTTCAATCGTCAGCCAGCCATCATAGCCGCTGTCCTTGATTGCTGCAAAAGTCTCTGGCCAAGGGATGTTTCCACGCCCCGGCACGCCGCGGTCATTTTCGGAAATGTGGATGTGGTGCACGACACCACTATTTCGGATCAACGCTCCGATGGGATCGGTCTCTTCGATATTTGCATGAAATGTGTCGTACATTGCGCGGATGTTAGGATGATCAATTGCGCGAATATGTTCGCCAAGCGCATCCATGGTATTGAGCAGATAACACTCGAAGCGATTTAAGGCCTCAAGGCATACTGTGACGCCACATTGTGCCGCATGCTCTGCAATTTGGTGCTGACTGTTGATGGATCGTTCCAACTCGGCAGGTGTTGGTCCTGCACCGGAAAAGTGGCCAAGCGTGGAATGTAGGGGGCCACTGATCCGGTCAGCGCCCAATGCCGCAGCACAGTCCAATGCCCATTTCATTCGGTCAATGCCAGCAGTGCGGATCGCCGCATCCGCAGAAATCAGGTTATGTGAAGGATCGCCAAGTGCGGTAACGGCAGTGCGTTCAAGTCCCAACTCGTCCAGCATCTGACCGGTGGCCGCAAAATTTGCTTCTTGGCCCTCAAAGACTGGAATTTCGACGCCGTCAAAGCCTGTTGCGCGTATGTCAGCCAATAAAGATCTGTGTTCCGGCCCAATTCGCGTGGTCCACAGGAACATGCACATGCCTATTTTCACTGGAGATTCCTCATTTACCACAATCTGGTAATACCAAAAAAGGAGGATTAGTCAATCTTTATCTGAAAATGAGGGTGTCAAAGTGGAGCAGATTTCAGCATTTTAACTATATAAATTTAATTAATGAGGGGTTTGAAACTAAATTTTCCCTCTTGTATCCCTTGACTGTTATGATTTTAAGATGCAAACTGGTCCAACCAATTGAAGACAGATACGCAGGTCGGGCGCGCAGACGCGCCTTAGATATCCGACAGGGAAGAGGAAACAAAATGCATCTATCAACTCATAACTGGATGCGAGCGGAACCGCTCGAAACAACCGTGCGCCGGATCAAGAAGATGGGCTATGAAAGTATTGAGATTTCGGGCGAGCCGGATCAATACAACACCAAGGAAACGCTGGCCCTGCTAAAAGAGCATGACATTCGATGCTGGGGTGCTGTGACGCTTACGCTAGGCGAACGAAATTTAGCGGCCAAAGATCAGGGTCAACGCGAACGGTCTGTCGACTACGTCAAAAGCGTCCTGACAATGGTTAGCGAGCTTGAAGGTGAGATCATCACGCTGGTGCCTGCGACCGTAGGTAAGGTGGTGCCAGACGGCACACCCGAGGAAGAATGGGGATGGGTGGTGGACGCCACCAAGGAATGTTTCCACCACGCCCAAAAAGTTGGAGTGCGGATCGCGGTCGAACCGCTGAACCGCTTTGAAACCTATCTCTTTAACCGCGGTGCTCAGGCGTTGGCGTTGGCTGATGCGGTCAGCCCCGAAGTGGGTGTGTGTCTGGATGCCTTCCATTTGAACATTGAAGAAGAAGACATGTTTCAGACAATCCGCGATATCGGCGACCGCTTGTTTGATTTTCATGTCGCTGACAATAATCGGTTCGCCGCAGGACTTGGCCATATTGATTGGCCAAAGGTTATCCAGACGCTCAAGGATATTGGATACGACGGGGCGGTCACAAATGAATTTGTGGCGCCGGTCGACCGGACACCGGCAGCACCATACCCCGATATGGTGGACACCAATCCAACAGACATTTCGCCCGAACAACTGAAGTTCATTCAGGACCATGGATCGAGCGTTCTGACCGAAGAGTTCTATGCAGAACAGATGCAGATCACCGCAGATACAATTCTTCCGTTGATCAAATAGGCTTGGCATTTTCGGCCGCGGTTTCTCCCGCTGCGGTCGAATGGCAAAGGGCTGCAGTATAAAGGCAATATGATGAAGATAACATCTTCTCAGGCGTGGTGGGTTCAGATACCAATCGAATTGGAGCAGCAGCACGTAAGCGACTTTGGCAGGCTGCGCACATTTGATGCGGCGATCCTGCGACTAGAAACAGATGACGGATTGATCGGATGGGGCGAAGCAAAGAATGCCGCCGGCAGCGCAGGTGATTACGGCACTTTGGTGCATCTACTAAACACGGAATTTGGCCCTCGCATCATTGGACGTGATCCGGCTGATGTCACGTGGATCTGGGAAGATTTGTACAACGGCGTACGTGCCGAGAAAGCTCGCACATCTGGTCACGTTATGCCAGAACTGGCGCGGCGCGGGCTCACGGTCTCTGCAATCAGCGCCATAGATATTGCGCTTTGGGACATCCTTGGCAAAGCCGATGCAAAACCGGTTTGGCAATTGCTGGGTGGGCGCAAGGCCGACCGGTTGCGTGCCTATGCTTCGGGTGGTTGGGCGGACAAGGACAACATTGGCGATCAGGTGCAAAGCTATATCACCAAGGGCGGTTTCGACGGCATCAAGATGCGAGTGGGCTCCATGGATGGCACGCCGCATCGATCTGCAGAACGCGTGATTGCGGCACGTCGCGCCCTTTGTCCTGATGTCGATCTGATGGTGGATGCGCATGGCACCTTCAATGTCGCTGATGCAAAGCGGTTTGCCTATCTGGTCCGTGACTGTGATTTGGCATGGTTTGAGGAACCGGTGACTGGTGACGATAAGGTCGGTATGGCCGAAGTGCGCAGCGCGTCACACGTGCCGATCGCTGCGGGAGAATCGGAGGCGACCCGGTTTGATTTTCGCGATCTAATTGTGGGGCGTTGTGTCGATATCCTACAACCTGACCCCGCGTGTTGCGGTGGCATCACAGAAGCGATGCGGATTGGCACGCTGGCGTCCGCGTTCAATCTTCGGCTTGCACCACATCTTTGGGCTGGCGCGCCATGCTTCTTTGCCGGGCTTCATGTCTGTGCTGCCGCACCTGCCAGCTTTACGGTTGAGTTTTCGTTGGGTGCGAACCCGATGATTCATGACCTTTCGAAAACCCCTGTTGTGGTACAGGACGGGATGATTGCAATCCCGGATACTCCCGGTATAGGACTGGACATGAACGAGGCCGTGATTTACAAATTCGCCAAAAAAACCCAAACCTAAATAGGATGACATGCAGCAAACGGATTTCCTTCCCAAGTTGGCGACATACTTGATTTCTGTGGCTGAGAGTAACGCAGGAAAAGCACCCTCTGAGCGTGAACTGGCAGAATATTTTACCGTCAGCCGTGGGCAAGTGCGCGAGTCTCTTGCCATTCTTGAGGCCATGCAGGTCATTGAACGGCGGGCCAAGTCAGGCATCTATTTGCAAAAAGACCAGCGTGGGATCGAACAGCTTGCGTTCTTTGTGCGTGCCGGATTGCCCGTTGACCCCCGCCAGATTTACGAGGCCGTCGAGGTCCGTAAAATCCATGAGATAAAAGCGGCGGAAATGGCGGCGGAACGCGCGACTGAAGAGAATTTCGCAACACTTGAAGGCATTCTTGCCGAGTCTGAAAGACGGATAAAAGCTGGTGAGCAATTGAGTAAGTTGGACCACGATTTTCATCTCGAGATTGTACGCGCAACCCAGAACGAGGTTTTTTACAACCTTTGCACAACATTTTATATCCTGAGCGAAAAGCGGCTTTTGATCTACTTTAAGGAAGGTAATCGCAACGTCCAGTCGCACAGTGAGCATCAACAAATCTACGATGCCTTGCGGCGACGCGATGGCGCTCTGTCGATGGCATTGATGAATTCTCACCTGCGTGGCGCGATGAGCTATTGGTCAGAACTGCTGGAAGACAAAGACGCCGCTCCCCTTCAATAAGAGGTACGCATGTCCGAGGCCAAAGTCATTTTTTCCACCCACGTCCTTCATCCTGAAGTGACCCACAGTTTGCGCGCACTAGGTGAATACCGCGTCGCATCGGCCCCCACACCGGAAGCGATCAATGCCGAAAGCGCTGGCGCGGAAATCATTGTGGTACGTGCAAAAATTGCGCCGGAAATAGTCATACGGGAAAAGGGATTGATGGCCTGTGTCAGGCATGGCGCCGGACTGGACATGATACCTGTAGATGTAGCGACCAAAGCAGGCGTGCTGGTCGCAAATGTGCCGGGGGCAAATGCCATCACGGTTGCAGAACACGTCATATGGTCTGCACTGGCGTTGTTGCGCAAGTATCCTGCGGTAAATAGTGATCTGCGGAACGAGGGTTGGGAAAGCGGGCGCAAGCACTCAAACGACGGACGTGAATTGTCAGGGAGAACTGTTGGTATTCTCGGTGTTGGCAACATAGGTCGACAGATTGCGTCGATGTCACAACACGGTTTCGGCTGTAAAGTGATCGCACACACGCGCACGCCCGCAAATCTATCTGACGGTATAACGCAGGTGCCTTTTGATGACCTTTTGGCGCAATCGGATGTGCTGGTACTGTCTTGCCCGCTGACCGATGAAACTGCGGGTATCATAGATCAACACGCCATCACGAAAATGAAACAAGGTGCGCTCCTGATCAATGTGTCGCGGGGCCCGGTTACAGATGAAGCTGCTCTGATCGCGGCACTTGCATCGGGGCATCTTGGCGGCGCTGCGATAGATGTGTTTGATGAACAACCTTTGCCGTCCGACCATGCGTTTTTCAGCTTACCCAATGTGATCCTGACGCCGCATATGGCTGGGATCACCGAGGAAAGCATGCTTCGGATGGGGCAGGGGGTTGTTGCTGAAACCAAAAGGATTTTAGCGGGAGAAAAGCCTGATAATTTCTGCAATCCTCAGGTTTGGGACGACTACCGCACAAGGCTTACATAGAATGTATCAAGTCAGCGCAAGATTACGCCCATTGGCGGGATCAAAATAAAGCACCTTTTCCGGTTTCCAGCCAAACCGCACAGTATCGTCAATACTGATTTTCATTTGCGCAGATACAGTCGCATGGACATGGACACCGCCCAGATCAAGGGTCAGAATTTTGATGACCCCGTGATTTTCAATGTCAAACACCTTGGCTTCTGCCGGCGCATCTGCTGCGATCACCACGTCTTCAGGCCGAATACCAAAGCGTATCTTTTGACCGTCTGAACCTACCGGATTTGCAAGTGGCAAAGCATGACCGCCCACATCGAGTACGGCGGTACCGGCTTTGATCATGCCATCAATCAAATTCATTGGTGGCGTCCCGACCGAGCGGGCGACAAACGTGTTTATCGGCTTGGCATATATGTCGTTAGGTGTGCCTACCTGTAACAGTTTACCCCGATCCAACACGCCGATCTTATCGCCCATCGACATGGCTTCGACCTGATCATGTGTCACAAATACAAATGTTGCACCCAGTTCCTGATGTAACTTTTTTAGCTCCACCCGCAGTACGTCGCGCAAGTTTGCATCAAGCGCTGATAGTGGCTCATCCATCAAAAACACGCGGGGCTTTCGAACAATGGCGCGCCCGATGGAAACGCGCTGCATTTCGCCACCAGACAGCTTTTCAACTTTACGGTCCAACAGGGGCGTGATTTGCAACGTTTCTGCGGCGCGTTCGACCCGCTCTTTGATCTCGTCAGCGGTCAAATTATGAGTACGCGATTTTAGGGGAAACTCCAGATTGCCGCGCACTGTCAGGCGTGGGTAAAGCGAGTATTGCTGCAACACCAATGCGACATCACGTTCTGCCGCATTCCAGGCTGTTGCATCCTGACCTTCGATCATCACGGTCCCTGCGTCGGGTTTCTCAAGTCCGGCGATGATCCGTAAGGTAGTGGTCTTACCAGCTCCTGTCTGGCCCAACAGGACAAAAAACTCGCCGTCCTTGACGTCGATATCTACATTGCGCATCGCGGTGTTGGGACCAAATTTCTTGGATATCCCTTGCAGTGCAATATCTGCCATCAGGCGGCCCCCCGCAAATTAAGCTCGGTTTTCTTATCAAAAAAATGTGCCTGTGTTGTATCAAGGCCGACCCAAACAGGCTGCCCCTCGCCACTTACAAATCCGCTTTCGGTTCGAACCCTCAAGACCGTATCTCCCAGCCTCACGTCAACAATATCATGGCTGCCAAGTGGCTCGATGTTCGTGGTCACAGCCTGCGTGTACCCTTTGGTCCTGGCTTGGCTCAAAAGGATTGCTTCGGGGCGTAGCCCTAGAGTGATCTCCGTGTCGTATTTCGCCAAGCTGGCCAGTGTGCTTTCATCAAACGTGAAGCCGGTATCCACACCCTTCATCGTGACCTCGCTGCCGTTGATCTGAACATCAGCTACGTTCATCACAGGTGACCCCACAAATTTTGCAACAAACAGGTTCTTGGGTTTCAGATAGACATCATCAGGGGCGCCTACTTGTTGCAGCACGCCGTCGTGCAAGATGACCATTTGGTCCGCGAGGCTCATCGCTTCGATTTGATCGTGTGTCACGTAGACCGATGTCGAGCCACGCGCGATATGGAGGCGTTTGAGCTCTGACCGCATCTGCTCGCGTAGTTTGGAATCGAGTACACCAAGTGGCTCGTCCATCAACAGTGCCTGAGGTCGGCGGACTAGCGCACGGCCAATTGCCACACGCTGCATATCGCCACCAGACAGTGAGGATGGTTTGCGGTCTAAATGCTCGGTGATCTGGAGAATTTCGGCGGTCTCATTAACGGCTTTGTCACGGGCGGTTTTATCCATGCGCACTGCCCGCAACGGAAAGGTGATGTTTTCGCGAACGGTCATATGTGGATAAAGCGAGAATGATTGAAAGACAAAGGCGATGTCACGGTCAGCGGCCTTGCGGTCTTGTACTTCGACGCCGTCGATCAAAATCTTACCTGATGTGATTGTTTCCAGACCTGCAATCGCACGCAAAGCGGTTGTCTTGCCGCCACCCGACTGGCCCAGCATTACTACAAATTCACCGTCTTCAATGGTCAGATTTAGATCCTGCAAAACCTGATTTTGGCCAAAGAACTTCTGGACATTTATCATCTTGATCTGCGCCATCAGTGGTCACCCCCGACCTTGTTCGTATCGTCGCCGTACTCATCCAGATACTCTTCTTCTGGTTCTGGGTCGGGGGCAATCTTAGATGTGATCATGAATGCAACCAGCCCGAAAAGCGTCAGAGTGACGCCGTATTTATGCAAAAATAGGCTCCAGGGCTGGCACAGCGAAATGATGCCAAAGATCATCAGGCTTTGGGCGGCAGGGGCGAGGAAGCGTTGATTGATAGACCGGAAACTCATTTGCGGATCGCCCCGAATGACATGCCGCGCAGCAGATGATTGCGCAGAAGGAAGGTAAATACTGCGACAGGGATCAAGAACAAGAATGTACCTGCGGCAATCACCGTCCAGTCCGGCAGGCCTGATCCAATCTGTGAGGGGATAAAGGGCGGTGAAGTCTGCGCCTTGCGGGTCGTCATGATCAGCGCAAAGGCATATTCGTTCCACGCTGTAATGAAACAGAACACAGCCGTTGCCGCCATACCGGTAAGCGCCTCGGGCAGGACGACCTTAAAGAATGCCTGCATACGGGTGTAGCCGTCGACGAGTGCTGCCTCCTCGTACTCCTTGGGGATTTCGTCAATGAAGCCCTTCATGATCCATACCGCAAAACTGAGGTTGAAAGCGGTATAAAGGATGATCAACCCTAAGTGCGTGTCATTCAACCCCACGACCCGGTACATCAAGAACATCGGGATTGCGACGACAACGGGGGGCAACATTCGGGTGGATAGGATGAAGAACATCCAATCGTCCTCTCCCCTCACCTTGAACCTGCTAAAGCCATAAGCCGTAAGCGTGCCCATGCTGACCGCCAACAGCGTCGAGGTGATCGCGATGATCAGCGAATTCTTGAACCTGTCGGCATAACCGGATGGCCGTACCTCGCCAGTCTTGCGATTGCGCACCACTTTTTCGCCACCGTCAAAGACCATTTGTTCCCACCAAGGGGCGGCGTCGTATTCTTCTTGCGTGGGTTGGTCGCGCAATTGGGATCGTTTGGTAAACAGCTTAACGAACGGCGATACTTCTGGCGTGAACACCACAGTGGGTGGGATTGTCGTGGCCAGATTGCGTGGTTTGAATGCAGTCGCCGTGATCCAGTAGATCGGCGTCAACATGATGATAAGGGCGACGAACACCGTAGCAATTGCTGTGCGGTTTCCCCATTTTTCGCGGGATGTACGGACACCAGCCATATCAGCGCGCCTTCACTTTGTTGAGGTATTTCACATAGATATTGGTAATCGCCACAACCATGATCAACACGATATAGGCAAAGGCGCTCGACATGCCGGTCTGCCATTCCTGAAATGCCATCTTGTACAGTCGGATGGCAATCAGTTCGGTGTTGGGCTGGGATGACAGCACATAGGCCAGATCAAAGGTCTTGAACGCTTCCATTGTGCGAAAGATGATTGCGATCATCAAGATGGGCGCGACCAGCGGAAGTGTGATCCGGAAGAAAGTGTAAAAGCTGCCTGCACGGTCAATTTCGGCGGCCTCGTAGAGATGCTTGGGGACTGCAGACAATCCCGCCAGCGAAAGCAGCATCACGAAAGGCGCCCACATCCAGATGTCCACAATCGCGATAGCATAAAGCGCCATATCAGGATCGGCGAGCCATTCAAATTTACCAAGGCCAAGGAAGTAGTTGATGATACCGAAGTTAGGATCATAGAGCAGCTTCCAGAACAGGCCAACAACGGCCATCGACAGCATCATTGGCAACAGCATCAGCGTTGTGATCAGACCCTTGGCAGGGATCGAACGGTTCAAGAGCATTGCCAACCCGAACCCGACAATTACCTGTCCGGTGACAGAAATCAGGACGTATTTTGCAGTGATGGAAAAGTTCTTCCAGATGAACGGATCGTTGAGCAGATCACGGTAGTTCTGCAGACCGACAAAATTTGCAGGCGCATTTGTCGAGGCGCGGAAATCAGTAAACGAATACCCAAGCGAGTAGAGCAGTGGAAAGATGTTGAAAACAATCAGAAACACAATCGTAGGAATGATAAAAAGATTGCGAATTGTAAGGTCATTTAGCCCTTTGGCTGCGGCACGTGATTTTGGATCCAATCGGATCATGACTTCAGATGGCACTGGAATGCTTCCTTCGCGCTGCGGCTAGTTGGGAGAGTGCAAGGGGCGCAACCGCGCCCCTTATGTCGACAAATGGCTGTTCGGGTTATTGCCCGCGGCCATACTTTTTGAACGTTGCAGTCCAATCGGCGGCCAATGCACCAAGTGTCTCTTTTGCCGTGCCTTCATCGCCAATGATGAAAGGGTACAGACGTTGGTTGGCCGACGTCAGAAGCTCCGCAAATTCAGGCACCGCCCAGAAGTCCTTGACCTTGAACATGGTCTGGTAGAACGCCTCGTTATAAGGTGTCGCGGTGCGGAATTCTTCTGATTCAAGAACTGCAGCGCTTGCCGTATAACCACCAAGTTCGGCCCAGCGTTTCTGGGTTTCATCTTTGATGAACCACTCAAGGAACTTCATCGATTCTTCCTGATTTTCGGAGTACTTTATGACCGAAATACCTTGTCCGCCCAATGCCGCATACTGGTCGCCGTCAGGGCCCGCGGGATTGGCAAAGAAGCCTGTGTTGGCCGCGTGTGGGTTTGTCGCTTCGTTCAGCAATGCGGGGAAGAACGCGAAGTAGTTCATCGACATAGCCACAAGGCCTTCGGTGATCGCTTGGTTATTCTCCACAAAGAACGTCTTGGCCCAACCCGGAGGCGTGAACCCGTAGAGTTTCTTGTAGTTCTCGAGGGCTGCAACTGCTTTGTCGGAGTTTACGAAACCTTCGACTTCATAGGTCTCGAAGTCACCAAGTTCTGCACCATAGGAAAACAGCGCGTTTTCAACACCCATCACCATCGCATCATAGCTGTTGTCGGTATAGATTGCGATGCCATAACGGTCTTCGTCTGGACGGTGAAAGAACTCGGCGATGTCTGTCATTTGCGCCCATGTTGCGGGTGGGGCCAAATCATAGCCGTACTTGGTCTTGAACGCCGCCATCTCGGCAGGATCCTCGAACCAGTCCTTACGGTAGGACCAACCAACAGCATCCCCTTCGGCGGGAATTGCCCAGTATCGCTTGGAATTTCCAGGGTATTCGGCGTAATATTTAACTGTTGCAGGGGCCATGATGTCGGCCACGCCATGTTTGGCGAAAAAGTCTGTCATTTCAACATAGTGGCTGCCTTCGGATGCGGCACCCAACCACTGGCTGTCGCCGACAATCATGTCATAAGCACTGCCGCGTGCGTTGAATTCCGTGAACGCTTTGGTCTGGAAGTCCGACCACGGCGTTGTTTCAACCGTCACCGAAATGCCGGTTTCTTCTTCGTACTCATTTACCAGCTCTTGTAGGTAATTTGCAGGATCCCATTCCGCCCAGAAGATCACCAGATCTTCTGCCAACGCGGATGATGCAGATATTGCACCAAATGCCACGCCGGCCAGCATTCCATTCAAAGTTGTTCTCATTTCGTGTCCTCCCAGGTTTTAGTCCAAATTGCCTTTTCGGCGTCTAGGCCTCCGCATCTCTCCACCAAGGGAGCACATCAGGGGCTGTCGTTTTGGTTAACCTCTTTGTGGTACTACCAGATAAAAGGACCTGTCAAGACATTGTTTGGAGACTCGCATTCTCAATTTTTGAGAGAAAAATGATCAAAAATTGGTTTACTATGCAGAAAAAGGTAAATATGCGAGCACTTCGCCTTATAAAATTTTCGATAAAGCAGATGGACTTTGATCCATATTTCGTTATAATTGGCCAGACCAGTTTGGGGGTATCAGCGGTTTGTGATTTATATTGTAGGCACATTTGACACCAAGGCAGTCGAGATTGGCTATCTTCATGACCTGCTGTCGGACGGAAGCATCCAGGTGCGCACTATTGATGTGGGCACCCGCAGCACATTGGCACAAATGGATGTACCACAGATAGACGTCGCAAAATATCATCTGGAAGGTGCGGCTAGGGTTTTGGGATTGGCACAGCGTGGGCAAGCTGTTGCGGCGATGACCACGGCCTTTGCCAATTATTCCAAGGCGCACAGTTCCCAGATCGATGCGATCATCGGAATTGGCGGGGTCGGCAGCACATCCATCATCACGGTTGGTATGCGCAAACTACCCTACGGTGTACCAAAGGTGATGGTTTCAACGCTTGCATCAGGTGACGTTGCCCCGTTCATCGGCACCAGCGGCATTATGATGATGCCTTCAGTGACGGATATTGCCGGCCTAAACAAAATCAGCAGTCACATCCTGCACAACGCCGCACACTCTGTACTTGGCATGGCGTCGCATCCGTATATTGCGCAGGATGTGGCCAAGCCAAGTGTTGGCCTCAGCATGCTTGGCGTAACTACCCTTTCTGTTACGCAAATCACTGAACAGCTCAAAGATCAGCTTGAGTGCGTTGTGTTCCACGCCACTGGCACCGGTGGGCGCAGCATGGAGCAATTGCTGGATCAAAATATGTTGGACGGGTTGATCGACATCACAACCACTGAGATCGCTGATAAACTGGTCGGGGGCGTTTTCTCCGCAGGGGCAAACCGGTTGGATGCGGTGATCGCCAGTGGCAAACCTTATGTGGGGTCGGTTGGTGTCTTGGACATGGTCAACTTTTGGGCCCCGGATACGGTACCAGAAAAATTCAGCGACAGGCTGTTCTATCACCACAATTCTAACGTCACGCTGATGCGCACGGACGCAGAAGAATGTGCGCAGATTGGCGCGTGGATCGCCACCAAGTTAAACACGGCAACGGGACCTGTTTGTCTGCTGTTGCCGGAGAAAGGCGTTTCAGAGCTTGATATCTCTAACGGTCCTTTCTGGAACCCACACGCTGATGCTGCCCTGTTTGATGCCCTTGAACATAACCTTAATCAGACTGACAACAGGCGCATTCTACGGCTGCCTTACCATATCAATGATCCCGCGTTTTCTGCCGTTGCGGCGCAGGCGTATCTGGACATCACATAGGAAAACCCATGCCAGCAATTTCCCGCGCATCCATACTCACGAAATTCTCTGCCCTTATCGCCCAAGGGCAATCGATCATCGGTGGCGGCGCAGGAACAGGCCTGTCGGCAAAGTCGGAAGAGGCGGGCGGCATTGATCTGATCGTGATCTATAATTCGGGACGTTACCGTATGGCGGGGCGGGGATCATCAGCAGGGTTGCTGGCCTATGGCAACGCAAACGAGATTGTCAAGGAAATGGCAGTGGAGGTTTTGTCAGTGGTCAAACACACTCCAGTCCTTGCCGGTGTGAACGGTACAGACCCGTTTATTCTGATGCCGCAGTTTCTGGCAGAGCTGAAGATGATGGGCTTTTCCGGCGTGCAGAATTTCCCGACAATCGGGTTGTTTGACGGAAACATGCGCCAAAGCTTTGAGGAAACCGGCATGGGGTATGGCCTCGAAGTTGATATGATCGCCCAAGCCCACGCGCTTGATCTGTTAACCACGCCGTATGTGTTCAACGCGGAGGAAGCCATCGCAATGACAAAGGTGGGCGCGGATATTGTCGTGGCCCACATGGGGGTGACAACGGGCGGCAGCATTGGTGCGACGTCGGCAAAAACCCTTGAGGATTGTGTGGCCGAGATTGACGTCATTGCCGCCGCCGCCCGCAGCGTCCGCGAAGACGTGATTGTCATTTGCCACGGTGGCCCGATTGCAATGCCGGACGATGCCGCGTTTGTTTTGCAGCACTGCGAACGTTGCCACAGTTTCTATTGGGCTAGTAGTGCCGAACGGTTGCCTACTGAAATAGCGATCCGTGATCAGATCAAGCTGTTCAAGGGAATGGATGTGAACACAGCCAAGAAGAAAGAGCACTAGGTATGGACAACATGGACAAGTACTTTGTTTATCCAAATGATGTGGATAATTTTAGTTTTGATTGGGGCCGCTTGGCGCTGACCTGCGGACCAGAGATGAATGACGTTGCGCAATTTTCGGTGGGTGTTGTGTTTGTTCCACCGGGTCAAGGGCACACTCGACACAACCACCCCAGCGCCGAGGAAATCATATTCATCCTCAAAGGTTACGGTGAACCGATGATCGAGGACGAAAACGGGACACCAGAAACACGTGTTGTGGGTCCGGGCTGTACTGTGTTTATCCCTGACAGCCGCTTTCACGCGACGCACAATTCGGGGCTTGATCCGATGGAGATCTTTGTGGTTTATTCTCTAACAGGTCTGGAAAAGATGTTGCAGGACGCGCCTGACTTCCGCCTTATTCCAGCCAATGAACTGACCGGAGACTGACATGGCCAATCTGAATTATGATTTTGATCATCTGGACAGCCTGATGGATGATGCCGGACTGGATGTGCTTCTGGTTACGTCGAAGCACAACGTCCAGTACTTGCTGGGTGGCTACAAATTCCTCTTCTTTTCTGCGATGGATGCCATCGGTCATGGCCGGTACCTGCCAGTCATCGTGTACGTTAAGGGGCAAAGCGAGCAAACAGCCTATATCGCCAACACCATGGAAAAGTGGGAGCACGAAAATGCGCCATTCTGGGTGCCGCATTTCTATCCTATGGCGTGGGGCAGTGTTGATAGCATTACCCAAGCGATTGCCCATTTGAATACGATGGGCATCAAGGCCGGACGCATTGGTATAGAACCACCATTTTTACCTTCGGATTCCAAGGATACTTTGCTGAACGCCTTGCCCGCCTCTGAATTCATAAATGCAACATCGGTAATGGAGAACCTGCGCGCTGTTAAGTCATCCGCGGAATTGGCAGTGTTACGCGAAGCATCCGAGCAGATCACAGGCTCCATGCAGGCCACTATCGCTGCCTCGGGTACAGGATGCACCAAACACGAAATTATTGAACGTTTGCGGGTTGAGGAAACTAAACGTGGGCTTCAATTCGATTATTGCTTGTTAACAATTGGATCCAGCCACAACCGTACGGGTTCAAATCAGGCGTGGGCTTCAGGCGAGGTCATGTCGATTGATTCTGGTGGCAACTTGGACGGCTATATCGGCGATATCTGCCGTATGGCAATATTGGGCAAACCAGACGCAGAACTCATTGATTTGCTGGGCGAGATCGAAGAAATCCAGCAAGCCGCTTTTGCCGAAATTCGAGCAGGAGCAATAGGCGCGACTGCGATTGCTGCTGGTCAAGCTGCTTTGGCGCGTCAACCTAACAAGCAATACACTGCATTTTTTGGCCACGGTATGGGATTGATCAGCCACGAAGCACCATTTCTGCTCACCAACCATCCCGTTGCCTATGAAGGTAGGGATGCTGACAAACCGTTGAAAGCCGGCATGGTTTTGTCCATCGAAACACACATGCTGCATCCAAAACGTGGTTTCATCAAGCTGGAGGATACACTGGCAGTGACAGAAACTGGCTATGAAATGTTTGGAACCGAAGGGCGGGGCTGGAACCAGAGTAATAAGATCTAGAGCAACCTAAAGAGCGCAAGGCGGAAAACTGAAAAAAATTAACATAATGGACATTATAAGAATTTCATCAATTATCGATGAAGCCGCCTAACGGATCGTCTGGACGTCCGTGCAATGGGGCTACGCCAGGGGCCACGCGTGGCCGTCCGTGCGTCCGATCGAGTATAGCACAGGCCGCCGATACTTGTGCCGCATCGCTCGTGCCGCTCTTCGCAATGTCAGCAAGGGCCGCGACGGCGATATGCACTTGCCCCTCCAACAGCATCGACAGCGCCGCTCGCATAGCTGCCGTATCTGCGTTTTGAGATCTAGCCGGGCGCCCTGCACCTGCTCTTGTTCCACCATCAGCCATAATTGAAATAGCGTACCAAAACAGACCTTCCCAATCATAAGCAGTTTTTTGCGACACAATGTAATTGGGGGGTTACTTAGCCCAATCCATACAACCCAAGGGCTCAGGACACAGGACCGGAGACCCCGGATCATGGGCTGCGCGCCTCGGACGACGGCCCTTTAGTGTTGGGGTCGTGGATTCATTTGGGGGTAATTTTGTTCGGCTGTACATTTCTACCCACGCACCAATTTCAAACTAAACCGTGCCGCTGCTCTCGCTGAGTGGCGTCA
>TARA_B110000208_G_scaffold184353_1_pt1 | contig 16362 bp, 3 predicted proteins | sample TARA_B110000208 | Tara Oceans TARA_B110000208 (sample SAMEA4397426) | marine metagenome | biome: Polar Biome; feature: [SRF] surface water layer (ENVO:00010504); material: water (ENVO:00002006), including particulate matter (ENVO:01000060) such as... | depth 5 m
AATAGAGCATTTTTCAGTCATACGATTTGGTGACTGAACGGGGAGGTATTCAGTCGAGCTAATTATTTATTTATAAAAGTGTTAAATTTGATTAAAAAATTAATTAGCTCGTTTTCATTCCACTTGCAAGCAAAGCTTGGCGTTGCAGCACTACAAGATGTTCGCCCAGTCGGGTGTGCGTCTACTGCGTAGTCGTATCACCGACGCGTTCGGCCACGTGGAGCGTGCGCACGTCGCGGAGCTCTTCGACTCGCAGGTCTACGTCGATTTTGTGGAGAAAGCAGAGGTGCGCTGCTTGATGCTGTGCGAGGCGGACGCGTCGGGCGACATCGTGGCGTTCCATGGGCTGCCGGGCGAGAGCTTTGAGCAGCGCAGCGGATCAAAGGCGGTGTTCTTCCTGAAGCAGAAGGCGTGTGTTGTTACCTCGCGGACCCTCGAGTCGCTGCTCTACGGTGAGCTCTCGAGCGAGCCGCTCGCGCATTTGCGGCGCTTGCTCGCCGAGGTCTACGTCCCAGTGATGGTCAACCCAGCGAACCAAGAGGGCTGGGGCGAGGTGGCGTGCAAGGACATTATGGACAAGGTGTACCGGCTGCTCGCGGACGTGACCATCACGCTCGGTCGCACGCGCGGTCAAACGTGGCTCCCGCTCCCGCCCGCCAGCGCGACGGCGGCACTCAGCGCGGACGTCGACGGCGCCACGTCGCGGCGCCAGATCGGCGGCGGGCGAAAGAAAGAGCAGGTCTACCTCCTCGAGACGACGTTGATCCACTGGACGCGATTGATCCGCGAAATCCTCCGCCGCGACCCCGAGACGCTGCTGAAGCAGGGGTACAATCCAACGCCCACCGCGGAGCTCACGTTCTGGCGCGAGCGCGCGTCGGACTTGAACGCGGTGTTTGCGCAGCTGCAGTCCGAGCGCGTGCGCGGCGTCCTCGCGGTGCTTGATGCGCGGCGCGTCCCGGTGGGCAAGTCCTTCCGCAAGCTCATTCAGGAGGTCCTCACCGCGCGCGTTGAGGCGATTGATAACGCCAAGTTTGTTGGGATGCTCGAGGGCATTTTCAGCGAGATGCACAGCGCTGAGTTCGAGGCCCTTCCGCGCTCGTTCCCCACCCTCCTCTACACTATCCTGGGGATCTGGAAGCGCAGCGAGCACTACAACACCCACCCGCGGCTCATCGTTCTCGTCAACGAGGTGAACAACGAGATTATTGAGAAAGCACGCGAATTTGCGTCCGGCGAGGCCATTTTTGGGATGATCGACGCCGACGATGCGTCGCTTGCGGTGCAGAAGCTCAAAGCGATTCTGCGCGTCTGCGCTGCGTTCAAATCAACGTTCTTCGATTTCAAATCCAAGTGCTCCGAGCAGTGCCCCGGCAACGCGTGGCTCATTCCAAACAACGCCCTCTTCATGCGGCTCGACTCCTTCGTCGAGCGCTGCCAAGACGTCCTCGACCTCACTCAAACGATCGTCCAGTTCGGGAAGCTCGCGCAGATCGAAATTGGCGGGACGAAGGGGAAGACTTTGACGACGAGCGTGCGGCAGATCTACGCCGACTTCGTCGACGCGGTCCGCGCATTTGAGGGCGCGCCGTACGATATTATGGACATCGGCGCCAAGCGCTTCGACGATGATTTCTACGCCTTCCGAAGCCGCACGAAGGAGCTCGAGCGTCGGCTGGGGAGCATCATTACCCAAGCCTTTGATGACGCGGGGACGCTCTTCGGTCAATTCAAGCTCCTTGATAGCTTTGAGTCCCTCCTCGAGCGCGAGCTGATTCACGACGAGCTCGAGAAGCGCCACAGCGCGCTCGTGAGCAGCTACGGCAAAGACCTCACCATCGTAGGCGAGCTCTTCTCCCGGGAGCGCGGTGCGTTTGACGTGGGCGCCGCTACGAGTGCGTCGGCGCCGATTGGCGTCAACCTCCCTCCCATTGCGGGGGCCTTGAAATGGGTGCGGATGCTCATGCAGCGCATCCGTGAGCCGATGGAGCGCCTCCTTCAGCTCGACTCTTCGATCATCGAGAAGGAGGGCGCGCGCGATGTTCTCAAAGCATTCGGCGCGACTCTCGATCGGCTCCAGCAGTTCGAGCTCGCGACGATGCAGCAGCTCAACAAGGTCGCGGATGGGCGGTCGCTCCAGAAGCTGCGCCAGCCTCTGCTGAAGCGGAATAAGCGCCGCCTTCTCACGGTGAACTTCGACCCCGCCCTCGTCCGCCTCCTGCGCGAAGTGAAATACTTCCAGCTCGAGGGTCTCGAAGTCCCACACTCCGCGCGCGCCATCTTTGGCAAGGTCGAGGTCTACCGCCAGCAGACGGGGAACCTCGAGCTGATCGTGAACATGTACAACGACATCGTCTCCAACATGCTCCCCGTCGAGCGCCCGCTGCTGCACAACGCAGTGCGCGAGATCGATGAGCAGCTCCAAGCGGGAATCGACGTCCTGAACTGGAAGTCGCACGGCATTGATGTCTTTCTCTCTGATACGATGACGAAAGTGAAGAGCGCGAGCGATGTGCTGCAGCAGCTGAAGAAGAACGTGGTGAAGATCCGCACCGATCTGGCGTCGTGGGCAAGCGAGCCTTTGTTCGTCCGCAACTCGAAGCCCACCGCGTGGGAGGATCTCAAGGCCGACCTCAACCCGCGCCTCATTCGCCGCTACGGCGAAATTCACAAGGGCGGTGTCCGGATGCACGCTCTGATGGCGGAGTCGAACAAGATTCTCCGCGTCTCGAAAGGCATGCCCTCGTGGCGTGCCTACGTTGCGTTTGTCAACCGCATCGTCTCCGACGGCCTCCGTGACGTCGCGACTACTTCGCTCCAATACATTCTGGGCGAGATCAAGGCGATCAAGGAGGGGCGAAAGCCACCGATCCTTGAGATTTCCCTCGACCTTTTTGGCAACACGGAGAACGGGATTATGTTCGTCCCGGACCTCGCCGCGAAGGCGGATGGCACCGGGCTGCGCGACATCGTAAACGAATGGATCGACGGCTTCTTGCACGTCGCGACGCTCTTCCCGCGCATTGATGAGCCGGACATCAGCGTCATCGCGGCGAGCGATATACTTCCAGAGGGATGCACCGTGCTTGGGAGCTCAACGACACACCGTATCGTCCGCCTCGCAGGAGTCCCGAGCGGGCACTCCGCGAGCTACGTCAAAGACTTGCTGAGCGATGAGTCGCTCCACTCGCTGATCGGTTCAATCACCGCGGAGATGGATGAGTCTGACATCGCGTGCACGGAGTTTGTGCGCAAATACCGGGGCTACGCGTACCTCTGGACCACGGACTTGAAGACGATGTTCAGCGAGTTCCTCGACGACTCCGCGCCGTTGGCGTTGGAGGGTGACTTCGTCTCGGGTCGACAGCCGCAGCTGGACAAATTTGATGAGAAGATCGAGTACTACTCAAAAGTACAAGTCAGAGTCGCGGAGCTCGAGACGCCCAGCGATGTGGGCTGGCTTCGCATCAACTCGCAGCCGATCAAGCAGGCGTTGAACACGTGCACAACGAAGTGGAAGTTCATGTTCACGAACTGGCTTCACAACCACGTCTACGACTCCTTGAAAGAGCTCGACGCGTTCCGCAACTTTGTGAAATCAGGACTGAAAGAGAACCCAACCGATACGACGTCGCTGAAGCGGATCATGACGATCATCCGGGACGTGCGCCGGCGCATCGACGCGACGCAGTTCCTCTTCGCCCCGCTTGAGAACTGCGTCGCGCTCCTCAAGAAGCACGGAGAAGTGGTAAACGCAAAGATCGGGAGGGTCGACGTTTTGGAGTACCTTGATCGAGCCCCGATGAAGTGGGAGACGACGGTGAACATCACGTTCGCGAAGAAGGAGGAGATCCTGCCGCTCCAGAACAAGGCGGTGAGCGACTTGAGATCGCAGCTCGACACGTTCGCTGCGGATGTACGGAGCGAGCGTTCTGAATTTCGCGCTCGCGCACCGCTCTCGATGGCGATTGTCCGCGAAGTGGGTCAGCGCTCCTCGACAACGGGAGTGATTGAGGCGCACGCCACCGCAGCTTTTGCGCTGCTCACAAACTTTGATGCAGTGCTAAGCCACGCGAAAGAAAAGTCAGCGGACCTCGATAACATGTGCGACCTCTTTGAGGTCCCGACCCAGCGGCTCCCCGAGCTGGAGCAGACCGCAGGGGAGCTGACGCAGCTCCATGCAGTATGGACCCTCTATGGGGAGATCGCCAAGACGTTCGCTGCGTGGGAGAAGACGCTGTGGGGTGACGTCGTGACGGCGAGCTTTCTTAGCAAGGTGCAGGAGTTTCAAGAGGCGCTGCAGGCGCACGCTTCCGCCGCGGAGGGGTGGATTCTCTACGGTGAGATGAATTCCGTGCTCGAGAAGATGGCCATCGTCTTCCCGCTCGTCGAATCGTTGCGTACGAACGCGATGCGCGAGCGGCACTGGAAGACGCTCGCGATTGGATGCCAAGCGGCGTCCCTCGCGACGAACGACCCGACCTTCTGCCTCCGCGATTTGCTCAACTTGCAGCTGCACAAGTTTGTTGATCACGTCGAGCTTGTGGTGCAGACCGCAACGAAAGAGCTCAAGATTGAGCAGACCCTCAACACGATCGAAGCGATATGGACCTCGATGACCCTTGAGTTCAGCCTCTACAAGGACACGGGAGTGAAGCTCGTTTCGGTCTCGGACTTTGTCCTTGACAAACTCGAAGAGCACACCGCGCAGCTGCAGATGATGATGGGGATGGGGCGCTTTGTGGAGTACTTCCGCTCCCGCGTAGTCAAGTGGCAGCGGGAGCTGAGTCACGTCGAGTCGGTGCTGCGGACTTGGGTTCAAGTGACGGGACAGTGGCAAGCGCTGGAGGCCATCTTTTTGCGCTCCGAGGAGATCCGACGACAGCTTCCGGACGACGCATCGACGTTTGAGCAAGTCCACGGCGACTTCGCGTCACTCATGGTCCAGGCGGCGCTGACGCCGAATGTATTGAAGGCGTGCAGCAACGATGAGCTGGCTCACCTTCTCTCTGCGAAGTTGTTGCCGCGGCTCGAGCAATGCCAACGATCGTTGCATCACTACCTTGCGCACCAGCGCAAGAAGTTCCCGCGTTTCTACTTTGTCGCGAATGATGCGCTTGTCCACGTCTTGAGCAACGTCACGGAGCCGCGCGCCATTGTCGCCGAGTGCTGTGAGTGCTTCAACAACACTTTCTCCTCCATCGAGTTCGATGAGCTCGCCTTCAAGCAGAAGGGAACGAACGCGATCCTCTCGATCGCTTCCGCGACCGAGACCCTCGCATTTGGGGAGCCCTTCGTGATTGGGGCGGATGAGCCGGTCCACGAGTGGCTCGCGCGCTTTGAGGAGTGCATCACTGCGACGCTGAAGCAGCAGATGACGGATGCTTTCAAGGCGGGGGCGGAGCTTTCGGACAAGCAGCGCTTCGATTGGATCTTTGACTTTGCGGCTCAAATTGTCCTGACCACGGTCGAGACGAGCTGGACGGAGGAGACCGAGCTCGCGCTCATTAACGTCGCGAGCGGGTCGCAGGATGCAATGCCAGCACACCTCGAGAAGCGGCAAGAACGCCTTCTTGAGATGGTGGAGCTTGCGCGGCAAGACCTCACCGCAGCGCAGCGCGTCACGGTGGTCTCGCTCATCACGGCGGACGTCCACGCGCGCGACGTTGTGGCGCGGCTTGTGGAGCAGGAGGTGCAGAGCAAGACTGATTTTGCGTGGGCGCAGCAGCTGCGCTTCTACTGGCAGGCCCCTACGGGGAGCAGGAAGGGCGACGAGTCAGCGAGGGTCAACGTCCAAATATGCGACGTCGGAGATCAGGCTGCGGCAGGTGGTGATCTCCAGTACCTCTTCCAGTACACGGGCAACAACTCGCGCCTCGTAGTGACGCCCCTCACAGAGCGGTGCTATGTCACGCTTACCAAAGCCATCTCGATGAACCTCGGCTGCATGCTCTCCGGTCCCGCTGGTTCGGGGAAGACGGAGACGGTGAAAGATCTCGCCTCCGCGCTTGGTCGGCCGATGCTCACCTTCAACTGCTCGGAGCAGATGACGTTCACCACGATGGCGGTGGCGTTTAAGGGTCTTGTCCAGAACGGAGCGTGGGGCTGCTTCGATGGGATTAACCGATTGAGCAGCGAGCTGCTCTCTGTTGCGGCAATGCAGATCAAGAGCGTGCACAACGCGATCGAGACGTTTGCTGACCCTGACGCGCGCGCAAAGCAGTACAAGTCCGTCGCCGCGGGGCGACCGCACTCCATTGTGGGTGAGTTCGAGCTCATGGGAGACAGCGTTTCGCTGATCCCGACAACATCGTTCTTTGCGACGATGAACCCGACCTACATCGGGCGGACTGTGGTCTTGCCAGCGAGCATTAAGGCGCACTTTCGCCCCTGCGGGATGGTGCAGCCGGACATCCTCTGCATCTGCGAGAACATGCTGATGGCACAGGGCTTCGAGGAGGCCACTGCACTCGCGGTGAAGTTCACGATGCTGTATAAACTCGGAGACGAGATGCTTTCGCCGCAGCACCACTACGACTGGAGCCTCCGCTCTGCCAAAGCGGTGCTCGTCATCGCGGGCGATGTGATGCGTAAGTCGGGAGGCGAAGGCGAGCGGCTGTCGGAGGAGGCAGTGCTGATGCGCGCGCTGCGCAACGCGAACGTGCCGAAACTCGTGCCGCAGGACGTCGCGGTGTTCGAGCGCTTGCTGAAGGACATCTTCCCCAAGTCGTACCGCGTGCGGAGCACGCAGGACGACGCGCTGAAGAGCGCGTTGAAATCGGTGTGCAGGGCGAACGTGCTGCAGAATGACACGACCTTCGGCTCGAAGGTGCTGCAGTTCCAGCGCCAGCTTGATGTGCGCCGCTCCGTCGTTCTTCTCGGCCCCGCGGGGTGCGGCAAGTCCACGGTATGGAAGTCGCTTCTCGCATGCTACAACCAAGGGTACCGCCAGCCGCGGCCCCCGATGAAGCCGTGCGCTGTGGCGCGCATCATCAACCCCAAGGTGGTGAGCTCGGATGAACTCTTTGGGTTCATGCGACCAAACAATGTGTGGGCGGACGGCTTGTTACCGACGGTGATGCGGGGGATGGCGAACAACTCGAAGCAGCTCGGGTTCCATCCGTACCAGACCTCAAAGTGGGTGGTATTGGATGGTGATGTGGACTCGAAGTGGATTGAATCCATGAACTCGGTGATGGATGATAACTGCACTCTGACGCTGGTGAGCAACGAGCGTGTCGAGCTGACGTCGTCGATGAGTGTGATCTTTGAGACGGACTCGCTGGCAGATGCGACGCCAGCGACGGTGAGTCGAACAGGAATCGTGTACATTAGCGACGGGGATATGGGGTGGCAGCAGTATGCCGACTCCTGGCTCGAGCAGCGTGATCGGCGCAAGGTGGCGGGTGAGACCGAGATGGAGGTCCTCCCGAACTTGTTCAAAACCTTTGTGCGGCAAATCGTGGACACAATGTCGTCCAAGATGTTCTCAACCGTGGTTCCTATCTCGACCATTTCGCAAGTCACGACGCTCTGTGCATTGCTCGAGTCGCTTCTCCCGGAGTACGCCGCCGCGGCGGCAACGGCAGGTAAGGACCAAATGACGTTTGACGGCCTCTCCACGCTCTTCCTCTTTGCCTGCATCTGGGCCTTTGGCGGTGCAATGGATAAGAACAACCGGCGACGCTTCCACGAGGCGTGGATGTCGGTCGACACGCTGCGTCGAGGCTCCTCCGCGTTCGCCCACATCGCGGTGCTGACGCAGGAGTCGCAGTCCTTGGGGGAGGGTGGCGCAACGATCTTTGATTACTACTTTGACGTCGTCGAGGGCAAGCTTGTGCCGTGGGCCTCTCTCGTTGAGCAGCGCTACCACGTCCCGATCGAGCAGTCGATCACGGACGTCGGTGCGGTGCCGTTCTTTGATATTTTTGTCCCGACCGTCGAATCGGCGTGCGCGATGTATTTGATTGGCAAGTTGAACGCGCAGCGTCGCCCCGTGATGCTTGCAGGGGGAGGCGGGAGCGGCAAGACGATGCTCTTGCGCGAGTTCATGCGACGGCAGGACGCTGGTGCGGAGGATCGATTAGGGCGGATGTTCACCCTGAACCACTACACCGACTCACTCGCGCTACAGACGCAGCTCCAGCAGTCCTTGGACAAGCGATCAGGGACGAGCATCGGTCCCCCGAGTGGGAAGTCGATGATGATCTTCCTAGATGATCTCTCGATGCCGAGTGCGGATGATACGGGGACGCAGAGTGCGCTTGCATTGGTGCGACAGCTCTTCGACCAAGGTGGATTCTACGACCGATCGAACTACTCTGAGTTTAAAACTGTCGTCGACACGACACTCGTTGCAGCGCTCACCCCGACCGCAGGGTCGTGCACGATTAAGCCGCGCGTGCAACGCCACTTCTCGACAATCGCGAACGCGATGCCGTCAAGCTCCGCACTGATCGCGATCTTTGGTTCTGTCATCGATGGCCACTTGAAGCACAACAACTTCGCCTCGTCCCTCTTGCCACGCGGTGTCGGCACGCGGACGATGGGTGTGACCCTCGCGAGCGCAACGGTTGAGCTGTACTCCAAGATGGAGGCACACTTCCTCCCATCCGCAACGAAATGCGTATATACGTGGTCGATGCGTGACATTGCGCGCGTGAGCCAGGGTGTCTGCCTCTCGACCGCGGAGCACTACCGCACCGAGCTTTCTTTCGCGCGTCTCTGGCTTCACGAAGCGAAGCGCGTCTTTGGCGACCGTATGGTGACAAGCGCGGACGCGACGAGGTTCGAGGAGACGGTGGTGGCGGCATCGAAGTGCTACTTCGAAGCAGATCAGGAGAAGATTCACGCAAAGCCGCTTACGTTCACGCGTTTCGTGACGCGCGAGGAGGGTGATGCGGCGCCGACGAACGGTGCGGAGGGCTCGTACCTTCCGCTCGCAAGAGGCGAGGAGGGACGCAGCGCGCTCAAGGCAGCACTCGCGGAGCGCCTCGCTTCGTACAACTCGGAGAACACAACAACGGGCGCTATGAACCTTGTGCTTTTTGAGGAGGCGATGATGCACATTGCACGTATTGTGCGCATTATCTCCGCATCGTATGGCAACGCGCTGCTCATCGGTCTCGGTGGCGCAGGGAAGCAGTCCCTCTCACGGCTCGCCGCATTCATTTGCGACTTTCGCCTCGAGCAGATGGATGTCTCCGAGACGACGACAGTCGAGGACTTTGGCGCGTTCCTCAAGCGCCTCATCGAGCTCTCTGGCGCGGATGGTGTGCCGATCGCCTTCCTCCTCAATGATACGCAGATTGTCGACGAGCGCTTCCTTGTTTACATCAACGACTTGCTCTCGATGGGGGCTGTTGACAGCCTCTTCGACCGCGAAGAGCTTGAGCTCTTGTATCAGTCGCGCAGCTTCAGGCTTGCCGCGAAGGAGTCAGGCGTCCAGAACTCGCCCGTCGCAAACGGAGAGCTCTTTGCTCAGCGTGTGCGGAAGCACTTGCACCTCATATTCTGCTGCAGCCCAGTCGCGGAGAAGTTCCAGCAACGCGCACGAAGGTTCCCGTCGATCTACGCCCGCTCTGCTGTGAACTGGTTCCACCCGTGGAGCCACACCTCGTGCGTCGCTGTGGCGCAGCACTTCCTCGCGGACGTCGACATCGGGATGGGTGGCGCACAGCTCCTTGAGAACGTGGCGCATCACATGGCGGTGGTCCATCACTCATCCCAGCTCGTCGCATCCTCGTACGCGGCGTCCCAAGGCCGCCACGTGCACGTGACGCCCAACTCATTCCTCGAGCTCACAAAGTTCTACAAGGAGGGGCTTGAGACGAAGCGGGGGGAGATGAAGACCCAGATCACTCGGCTGACGAAAGCGATCGCGACGCTGGAGAGCACGAGTTCAAGCGTTGCGGATTTGCAGAAAGATGTGTCGCGATCGCTCGAGGAGCTCGAAGAGAAGCGCGGAAGCACGGATAAGCTCATCACGGAGATGGCGTTGCAGCGAGCGGAGGCGGAAGCGCAGCAAGCGGCGGCGGTGTCAGAGCGTGACGTAGCCGCGGCGGCCATCACCGCGGCGGACGCGCTTGAGGCGGAGTACACCACGCTGAGCAACGCGGCGGAGCCATCGCTGCTCCGCGCGATCGCAGCGGTGGAGGGCCTCAGCAAGCAGGCGTTGGTCGAGTTTAAGAACTTGACCAAAGCACCCGCAGGGAGCCCGACGCAGAGCCTCATCGTTTGCCTCCTCGTCCTCGTGGAAGGTGAGATGCGGACCCACACGTGGGCGCGGGTGAAGAAGATGATGGGCAACGTCAACTCTTTCCTCGCCAAGCTGAAGGACGCGTGCACGAATGCGGCGGAGCTGAGCGATGAGGTGACGGAGAAGATCGCGCCGCTTGTCGCGGCGAAAGACTTTGAGCCGAAGGAGATGACTTCAGCGATTACATCCACGTTGTGCACGCTTGTGCAGGATGTTTTGGAATACAGCGCGGGCTGCATCGCGGCGCGGCCGCTCAAGGAGCAGCTCGTGAAGGCGCTGTTGATGAAGGAGTCGGCGTCGGCGAATTTGAAGGAGCTTGATGTGCGGGAGCGCCAGGTCCAGGCGCAGCTCGATCAGCTCAAGGAGTCGTTCGTTGAGGCGACGCATGAGAAGGCGAAAGTTGAGGCAGAGGCGGGGCACTTTGGGCAGCGCCTCGACATCGCGTCCCGCCTCGTCTCAGGACTTGACCTTGAGAAAGTTGCGTGGGTTGATGAGGTGGAGGAGCTCAAGATGCGCGACATCGCTCTCGTCGGCGATGTCCTTCTCGGTGCGTCGTTCATCTCGTATGCCGGGGGCTTCGACGCAGAGCGCCGCGAGCAGCTCGTCCAGGACCACTGGATGCCCGACATGCTCTCGAACGAGATTCCGTTGAGCGAGTACGAAGACGGTGTCTCCGCTGCGGAGGAAGTGCTGCTGACGTTCACGAGCGATGCGGAGCTGACCACGATGCGAATGGAGACCAATGGACTCTCGCCGCAGAGCAATGCGATTGCGGCAGCGTGCAGGCGTTGGCCGTTGCTCGTCGACCCGCAGCGGCAGGGCATCGCGTGGCTGCAGAAGAGAGAGCGGGCGAACAACCTGCTCTCACTCGAGCTCGCAGCAGATGGTTTCTGGGCTCAGCTTGCCACCGCAGTCCGCGCGGGGCGGCCGACTCTCATCCACAACCTCAGCGACACGATCGACGTCGGCCTTCGCCCGCTCATCGCGCGCGCAGTCTACACGCGAGGGACCCAGCTCTACTTGCGTATCGCGGGTAAGGAGGTGGAGTACAACCCATCGTTCCGTCTCTTCCTACAGACGCGTTTGCCGAAGCCGCACTTCTTGCCTGAGATCCAAGCGCAATGCACGCTGGTGAATTTCATTGCTACGGATCAGGGCCTTGAGGAGCAGCTTCTCGCCCGCGTTGTTGCCCGCGAGCAGCCTGAGCTCGAGATGAAGAAGTCGGAGCTTGCTGCCGAGGTCGTACAGTACGTTTCACGTGTTGGTGCTTGTGTGTGTGTGTGTGCGTGTGTGTGAATGTCTTATTACCTTTTTCCTTTCCCTCTTCTCTCTCCCGCCATCCCTTCCTCACCCCCATGTAGATCGCGCACGCGCCTCTTCGAGCTCGAGAATGAGCTGCTCGAGCACCTTTCAGCGCCATCCGCAGATATCCTCTCGGACTCGGCGCTGATTGAGTCGCTCGAGCGCACCAAGGAAGTGAAGGACAAGCTCGAGGAGTCCCTCATTGCGATTGGCGAGACGGAGGATAAGATCGACGAGCAGCGGGAAGCGTACCGTAGCGTCGCCGTTCACGGTGCGACCCTCTTTTTCGCCCTCACGCAGCTCGGCAACATCGACCCGATGTACACGTACTCTCTCGACTCGTACTTGCATTACTTTGACAAGGCGCTCGCGAGCGCGGTGGTGGAGCCGATCGCATCGGCGCAGAACACGGATGAGCTGACCATCGAACTGACCAGCGAACCGCGTCTCACTCCGACGGAGCAGCGCGTCCAGGCGCTGTGCAGCTCTCTGCGCACCACGGTGTACCAGTGGATCTCGCGTGGACTCCACGAGCAGCACAAGCCGGCGCTGCAGCTCGTCATCACGTTTTCGCTCTTGCAACAGGGCGAGATGGAGAGCAACGGCTTTGCGCCGGAGCTTCTGCAATTCCTCGTGCGCGGGCCGCGCAGCAGCATAACGGGGAGCACCAAGTCGAACCCTTCGCCGCTCTCATGGCTCACTTCAGAGCTCTGGACGAACATCACCGCGCTCTCTCAGTTCGCGGAGTTCTCCAGCTTGCCAGAGGATATTATGGAGGCCGAGACTCGCTTCAAGGAGTGGTGCGTGTGTGTGTGTGTGTGCTGCTTCCTTCCTTCCTTTTGTTCTGAGTTTTACATTTCGTTGTGTGTGAGCGTCTCTTCTCACCCCTCGCCTCTCTCCCTTATATATCATAGGTTCGGAAAGGAGTCTCCGGAGAAAGAGCGGCTCCCCCTGACGTGGGCACGTCTCGAGCAGCAGCCGTTCCTGAAGCTGCTCGTTCTGCGCTGCCTGCGCCCGGACCGCATCCCCGTCGCGCTAGCGACATTCGTTCGCACCACCCTCCCTGAGGGTGATGCGTTCTCGGAGTGTGACGCGACGATGAACTCGTACGATATCCTCGCCGAGTGCCTCGATGACGCGGGGCCGACGACCCCGATCTTCTTCTCCCTCGCGCCGGGGTCGAACGTTCACGTGAACCTCGACGTTCTTGCTCAGTACGACGGGAAGATCGCGGGTGAGTCGTACCACGTGCTCTCACTTGGGCAAGGCATGGACGTCGCGGCAAAGGCGGTGGTGGAGGCAGCCATCGCGAACGGCCACTGGGTTGTACTGAACAACGTCCAGCTCGTCCCGTCGCTCCTCACGTGGCTTGACACCCTTCTCGAGGGCGCGGTGCTGGTAGGCTCCGAGTTTGAGGGTGCCTCGCAGGAGGATAAGGGCTTCCGCATCTTCCTCACCGCGGACACGATGACGGGGGTCCCGGCGTCGATCCTGAGCCGCTCGATCGTTCTCACGAACGAGCTCCCGAGCGGCTTGCGCGCCAACCTGCGGGCGGCGTTCTGCACGAACAAGGCGGACATCAGCGCGTTGCCGCAGCGGCCGCGGGCGATTCTCTTCGGGCTGTGCTACTTCCACGCCGTCATGGCGGAGCGTAGAAAGTTCGGCCCCGCGGGTTTCAACGTCGCGTGCGACTTTTCACTCCAAGATTTAGAAGATGCAAAGACGGCCATCATGAACTACATGGAGCTTGAGGAGGGTGAGATCCCCTGGGTTGACCTTCGCTATATGGTTGGTGAGATCATCTACGGTGGGCACATTGTTGATGAGCGTGATCGCTTGCTCTGCAAGACACTCTTGGAGTTCGTGATGCAGGATGATCTCTTTGATGAGGTCGAGCTCTTTCCGTTCGTCCCGACGTCGGGGAAGTATGCTTCGATGTCGTTCAAAGCCCCGCTCCCGACGTCGTACGATCGGTACTTGAACTACGTCGCGACAACGTTGCCGGAGCGGGAGTCCCCCGTCGCGTTTGGGATGCACCCGAACATTGAGCGTGAGGTCATGGCGCGGGACAGCAGCGCTCTCCTCGCGCTTCTCGGCGACCTGATGCCGAGGCCAACGGAGAAGACGGCAATGGTCGGGACGAGCGGTGGCCAGGATGAGCTCACGGACACGATGCACCAAGTCGCGGGGAACGTGCTCAACGACATCGAGGAGCGTCTCGTTGGCGTTGGTGTCGAGCTCGCGGATGCGGAGTCGACTGTGCAGAACGCAGCGGGTGCGGCGGGGATGGATCCCTTCCAAACCGTCCTCGTCCAGGAGTGCGCCGCGACGGATGCGCTCATCACGACAGTCCGCGACTCTGTCGCGTCGCTGAACCGTGGTTTTGAGGGCTCCGTCAACATGACCGCTTCGCTCGAGGCGCTGGCGCAGTCGCTCTTCGACGACGCCGTCCCTGCGACGTGGGCTGCGGCGGGGGGATGGACCTCGCAGCGCCCTCTCTCAGAATGGGTCGCCGACTTGCTGCGCCGCGTCGAGCAGCTCAAGGCGTGGCTCGCCGCCCCCGAGTCGCCTCCCGTTGTTCTCTGGATTGGCGGTCTCTTCTCGCCGCAGCGCTACCTCACTGCGGTGCTCCAGCGCACTGCGCAGCTCCAGCGCGTTGACCTCACCGAGCTCATGCTCGTCACCGAGGTAACGCGGTACACTGAGTTGGACACCGATCTTGAGCCGCCGTCCCGCGACAGCGTCCTCATCAAGGGCTTCTACCTCGAGGGTGCGCGCTTCGATGCACCGTCTGGGATGCTCGCCGACTGCCGCAACGGGGAGTCGCGAAGCTCGAAGCTTCCCGTCGTCTCCGTCCGCGCCATGCCGCGCGAGGTCATCACCACGGCCGGGGTGCACGTTTGCCCCGTCTACAAGGTCAAGTCACGCGCCGAGTCGTGGGTCTTTGACGTCGCGCTCAAGACGAAGTCGCCACCCCAGAAGTGGGTGATTGGCGGCGTCGCGCTTGTGCTCGAGAAATAATTCTAGGAAAGAGGAATGCCTACGGTACGACCAGCTGGTACCCTCGTAGGTTCTTAGCTAGCTAACATTAGAGAGGAGAGAGTAGGAATTACTAACTGAAACTATTCATTGTGTACACACGCACTCTACTGTGCTAGCAAGTAAGTAGCTCTAACTCGAGCGCAGCACGGTCGTGCTCGCAGGGGTGCGAGTAGCTGCCGCAGTTGCTCCTCCCCTGCTGCTGCTGCTGCTGAAACGTCGCGTCTCGCGCGACTCCAGCAGCTCCGAAGCACGAATCTGTGCGCGCTGCTGCATCACGATGAGATTCATCTCGTGCAGTGACTTCTCATGCCGCGCCGCGATCAGCTCCGCTGCGGCAGCGCGCACGCCGTGCTCCATCGCCTCGTCGCTATCGAGCGCCGCTCGGTCCGTACGCGCGGTGCGCCGCCGCTGCTCTGAAAGTTCCAACGCGCCCTCGAGCTCAGCAACGCGCGATTCGAGCTCCCACCGGCGCGCGCTCGTCTGGTCCAGCTTTGCGCGCAGCATTCCAGCATGGTGCATCTCGAGCCGGCTCCGCCGCGCTTCAACGAGGTCGTCAGTCGGAGGAGGTGATGCCGCCGATGCCGCGGTTAGCGAAACAGCAACAGCCGCGCGCTTCGCGAGCTCAAAGGTTGCGGCATGCTCTTTGGCCCGCGCCGCGTCCGCCGCGACGTGCTCAGCCCCCATTGCGCGGAGATCGCGCTCGTGCACCCTGCGCAGCTCCTTCACCTCCTCCACCATCCGACCGTTCTCGCTCAGCAGCTCAGCGTTCGCGCGATGCGCACGCTCGAGTTGATTCGCAAGGTCCAGCGCTCGCTTCTCCGCTTCCTCTAGCGCGTGCCGCTTCACGAGCAAGTGGCTCTGCTGCTCCGCGTGCAGCCGCCGCAGATCCGTCATCTGCTTGCGGTACAGATGGATCTCCGAGAGGAACGCATCCGTTGAGGCCATGTTGAAGAGCTCGACGGATTGAGGCGCGCGGCTGATTGAGGCGCCGTCGACGAAAAGATTTTTTTATTGTTTGAGGTGCGTCGGACTGCGTCCCCGCGATCAAACTTAGCGTTGAATTACGCTCCTCGGATAAAGCAGCGATCTCGATTTCTACGTTCTAGAGAGCTCGTCTCCCAATCTCCAGAGCGATTCGATCCGCACATCTGACTTAAAAAATAATTAAAATCGCACCTTCGATCGATTGACCAGTAAAACAGCTTCTTCCATCTGGAACGAGCGGCAAAACACGCTACGTATACTAGTCCTACGCGGCTATAGAAAGCTATAGAAACACACAATGACGGACGCGAGCGTGGTGGTGGCACGGGAGAAGAGCAGCGCCTCCGGGGTCCGTCCCCCGGCCGTGTCGCTACTCCGCGCGGCTACTCCGCTCGCGGCGCTGCGGTCCGTCATCTATCTGCTCATACTGCTTGTCGCCAGCGCAAGCGCTGCGACGGCGCAATGTCCGTCCGGCACGTTTTGGAAGAACGTCTCGCACACGGCAACGGTCTGCGAGAATTGCGCGAGCGGAAAGTTCAATCCGCTCGAGTCGCACGCCCAGACGTCTTGCTTCGTCTGCAAGCTTCCTAAGGATGGCAGCGACTACTCTTCGAAAACGTGTGTGAAATGTAAAGCAGGCAAGGCCGGCGTCAACGGCACGTGTACTGCCTGCATCGTCAACACGATCACGAACATAACAGGGAGCACAGCATGCACTACCTGCGCGCCAGGGCATTATGGAGGAGACGGAGGTCGATCGGTTTGCAAGAAATGCG
>TARA_B110000208_G_scaffold1334_1_pt1 | contig 16228 bp, 15 predicted proteins | sample TARA_B110000208 | Tara Oceans TARA_B110000208 (sample SAMEA4397426) | marine metagenome | biome: Polar Biome; feature: [SRF] surface water layer (ENVO:00010504); material: water (ENVO:00002006), including particulate matter (ENVO:01000060) such as... | depth 5 m
GACTGTAAGCGCTCGGCCATACTGAAATACATCAGAATACTCACCAGGGCGCCGACTGTGTAGCTGATCATTAAGCCGATGATCAGCACCGACATGATGTCTACTTTTCGGGACAGCACCAGCACGGTGAAGAGCGTGATCGCAGCGCCGCCACTGGATGCCAGAATCAGTAAGATTTGCCCCGATATACCGAGGCCTGCTGTCAGGCTGAGCCCTGTGGGTGCGAGCGCGAGTAGCACGATCGCCACACCGAGGCTGGCACCTGAGTTGACGCCCAATACGAAGGGGTCGGCGAGGGGATTACGAAAGATTGTTTGCATCATCAAGCCGGCAGTGGCCAGTGCCGCGCCAGCAAGAATTGAGGTCAAGATGCGGGGCAGGCGAAAGTCGATGACGATTTGCTGCAAGACGGGGTCAATGTCCGGCGCACCAGTCAGGGCTTTGAACACTGTTTCGATACTCAGAGCGGTGCTGCCGATGCACGCGCTCAACCCGGCCACCGAGAGCACTGCCAAGCCCAGCAAGGCAAACAGCGTTGCGCTGCGACGGGGTGAGGCGTGTGGATTGGCGGTGGACATGGTGACCGTAGTATTTCTGTAGCGTATCAGCGCCTATTTCAACTGTTCGTAATAGATAAATTCCCAGTCCGGCATTAGCTCGGGGTGGAAGACTTTGATCAGGTCAGCGAGTACGTCGTCGGGGTGCACGATGCCGCGCTCCCAAATCGAATTGCCGCCGCTGGCCGTGCGTTGCTTGGTATTGTTAAATACGTGGCCGGTTTGCCCCGCACGAAATTTTTGAAAGCGTTGATCGGCTGCATAGAGCTCTTTGAGGCTGCGGTAAAAGCTAGGGTTGATCCAAATATCAGCATGGGCGGCTTTGAGGAACACGCGCTCGGTGTCGAGGGGGATGGCGCCACTGCCGGGCACATCGGCCCAGAGGTAATCGCCACCGGCATCGCGGATTGTCTGTGCAGTATAGCTTTCGCCGCCAGCCATGTGCCATGCGCCAGAGTAAGGTGCTCCGCAAAAGACCGTGGGGCGTTGCTCGATCTCGGCCACTGTTGCGTGTAGCGATTTATAGCGTGTGGCGATGGGTTCGAAGCTTTGCTCCGCAAGGTCGCCGGCATCAAAAAAAGCGGCTATAAATTTGATCCACTCCGCGCGGGCGAGGGGGTGCTGCTCCATGTATCCGGCGGTGAGCACCACCGGCAGGCCGGAGCGGGCAAGCTTCGCCGGGATGTCGAATGCGGGGTCGCCGGAGATGCTGGTGAGGATGAGGTCGGGCTGTAGCAGTAGCATGCGCTCGATGTTGAGCGCGGCGCCGATTTGAACTTTGTGAATGCTGCCGTCTGCGACTCGTGCTCGAATGGCTACATTACTGATGTAGTCCGACGTAGCCGCTCCAATGATGGCATCCAATTGGTTCAATGCGTCGAGGTAGCCAATGTAGACTGTCTCCATGACGACTACGCGTGTCACTGGTGTGCGAATGACGGCGATGCCTGCTGGTAGTTCTGGTAGCGGTGCGCCCTTAGGGACGAGTGCGTACTGATGTGTTGCCCTTGAGCCGCGTTGAACATTGCGGATAGTCGCGATTCGGTGGGTTGGAAACTGCGAGATCTCGAAGTTTTTCGCGTAGTGAGGGACCGATGTGATGGTTGCCGCTAGTGGTGTCGCAGACGCGCGCAGATAAGCCACTAGGCTCAGGGCGAGCAGTGCGATGTATTTGGTGGATTTAGGCATGGGCATTTCTCGGTGTATCTTAGAGAAATTACATGATTCGGGGTTGTGGCGTCAAAGTCTGTTCGCTGTGATGGGTTCTTTTTTGGAATGTGGTCATTGCGCGGCAAAGGAGGGTGGGCGACCCGCCCACATCGATGCTGTGTTGCTGCAAAGGAGGGTGGGCGAATCGCCCTCATCCATGCTTTGTTGCTGCAAAGGAGGGCGAGTCGCCCTCCCTCCTTTACTAACGAATCGAGGACGAACCTTTTTGTACCCTCTAAATGGTTCGAACCGTGGGCCTTGTCTTAATTCACCCCTTGCCATTAGCCCGGCGTGGGGCATGACTATTGGCATGCGATTTTTTTTAATTGGAGCGCTATTGAGTGTGTGGTTCGGTGCACTGCAGGCACAGCAAGGGTTGCAGCCGAAGTATGATATTTCCCCGAGCATCGCGAAGCTGCCGGAACAGTCTGATTTCTTTGCCACATGGTTGCGCTCGGATGGCACCTATAAGGTCGAGATCGAAGCGGGCGAGGGTCCCGGCACCGTGGTGGCACGTTACTTCAATCCAGAGCCGATTAAGGTGGAAACGTCTGCCTTTGACGAGGTCGAAGGGCAACCGCGGCTTGAGTTTGTACTGCGCGACGAGGGCTATCCTGGTTCTGCGTATCGATTGATCTATTTGGCGGAACGTCGCGTGCTGGTTGGCACATACATGCGACCTGGTGGAGAGCCGAGTCAGGTGTTTTTTGTGCGAGAAGAGGAACAATAATCAGTCATGCCGAGTCGATTTAGAGCACATTTGCTGCGTATCATTTTTCAGTCTAGCCGCTGGGATGAGAAAACGTTTGATGTCTGTTTAATCGTTGCCATCGCCTTGAGTGTGGTGGTGGTGATGGTGGAGAGTATTCCCACGCTTAACCCAGAGCTGCGTCGAGTGCTGTATATTGTCGAGTGGAGCTTTACGATCCTGTTTACGTTCGAGTATATACTGCGCTTGTATGTTTCTTTGAAGCGGTTGCGGTATGCGCGGAGTTTTTTTGGCGTCGTGGACCTGCTGGCGATTTTGCCGACCTATTTGGATCTGTTGCTGCCGGGAGCGCATTATCTAGCCTTGCTGCGCGTGCTGCGTGTGCTGCGCATCTTCCGGGTGCTGAAACTCGCCAAGTATATTGGCGAGGCCAATGTATTGATGCGTGCGATGCGCTCCAGCGGGCGTAAAATTGCGGTTTTCATTTTTGCGGTGGTGGTATTGGTGTTAATTCTGGGCTCGTTGATGTATTTGATTGAAGGGGCGGAGCATGGTTTCACCAGCATTCCGAAGAGTGTGTATTGGGCGATCGTTACGTTGACGACCGTCGGCTATGGCGACATCTCCCCCGCCACGCCACTCGGACAGTTTTTTGCATCAATCATCATGCTCACCGGCTATGGCATTATCGCAGTGCCGACTGCGATTGTGACGGCTGAAATGGCCAATCCGAGTCGGGGTGGAATCTCCAGAAGAGAACGCGAAGCTTCGGTTTGTCCTGCGTGTAGATGCGAAGATCACGATCATGATGCTGCGTATTGCAAGGTCTGTGGTGAGCGCTTGCCCGCAGAGCTTCAAGCTAAAGACTAAAGAGCACGACCGATCATGAATGCTGAAGAAAACCAACATATTAAGCAGTTGCTGGCGACGGACGCGTCGGTGGCGCAACAACAAAAAGCGCTGAGCTGGCTGGTAGATTATTGTGAAGAGAGCTACATCCTAAACCTGCCGCCTTCGACTGCTGCGCTAGCTGCTCTGAAAACGTTTTCTAAAAAAGCCACGACAGATGCGCTGTTGAAGCGCCGTGCCGCAACAGTCGTAAAGCAATACAAACTGCGCTAGCCAAGTGTGAATTGAGCCAAGACCTTTTGCAGGTCGTAGATGTTTACCTTCTTATTGAATTTCTTTTGGATCGGGGATGGATCACTCCCAATCCAGATTTTTAATTCCGCGTCGAGGTCAAAACGACCTGATGTCTCAATGCTGAATTTAGTGATTTTGGAATATGGGATACTCAAATATTCAATTTTCTTACCAGTCATCCCTTGGACATCGACAATGATCAGTCGTTTGTCGGTGAAGATGAATGTGTCGCGAAAGACTGCGAAGCCGACTTCAATCGTCTCTCCTTCAGCTAAAAGCTGAGCATAGTCCGTTTCGATTTTATCTGGCGCAACGACTCCTGCGTTTCCTAATATTGATGATAAGAGTCCCATGATTTATTTATTTAATCTTGTGGTGCTAGAGGCTGCGCACCGCTGGGGGTAGCAGCGCGAAGCGTCCGGTGAGTGGTCAAAGTATCAGGTGATTTCCGTACTAAGCGCAATAAAGCTATTTGGGAGGGGAGCTCCAACGATAACTATCCATGCTCCTTTAAACAGAAGTGAGCAATAGTTATCATAAACGATTGACCCTCATCTGGCTCCACTTTTTATAGCTTAACATCGCAAGTGCCGCGGAGTTGCCAGATATAATGTTTGGCGAGTGGCATCTACAAGCGGGTGCGGTAAGAAGATTTTTTAGCTAAAAATGCATACGGATTATCTCAACGAACTACGTCAGCTAATCGATTTCGGTTTAGTGGTCTTACTCTGGCTGGTGCAGCGGATTATATATCCGTCATTTATGCAGGTCGCGCCGGAGCGGTTGGTTGAGTGGCATGCTCAGTACACCCAGCAAATGGGCTATATTGTTGTGCCGCTGATGTTCGGCCAATTGGGTTTATCCGTGCTGGCAGTCTGGCAAGTCGGTGTCGGCTTAGACTGGTTGGATTTGTTGTTGGTGCTAAGCTGTTGGGGGCTGACTTTTGGTTTTTCGGTTCCCTTGCACCAGCGAATTGCGGCAGGCGAGAGTCATCCGCAGGTCTTGCAGCGATTAGTGGTTACTAATTGGCCTCGCACGTTAGTTTGGACTTTGATTTTCGCGTTGGGTTTTTGGCGCTAATATCGATGCGGTAGCAAAGGCGCTATGAAAAGCACCAAACGTTTAAAATAAACGTCAACACCTGTTGTAATAATGCCGATGGTTAGGCGATTCGCCCTCACGGGGATCGTCTCTTGCGCAGTTTAGCTGCGGGCGCGACTGAGCATGATTTGATTGCCGTCGCTGTCTTCGCACATGGCGAGGTGGGGCGCTTCGCCGTCTTCAGGTTGAGGTTCGCGCTCGCATTTGCCGCCTGCTGCAACGACCTCGGCCGCGCCTGTGACAACGTCGGCCACCTGAAAGGTGAGGCCTGTCCAGGTGCGCTTGCCTTCGCCGCCGCCGTGGATGGCGATTAGACTGCCAGCGACTTCAATCTCAGTGATGTGCGGATTTTGTCTTACGACGGTTCCACCGAAGCAGGTTTGATAAAAGTGGGTGGCGCGCTCTGCGTCGGCAGCCCAGATTGTGTATTTTAGTTTTTCGAGGTGCATGGCTATATTTGTAGCTAAGAATCTGGTAGAAGCGACACGCATGTCGCATTCTTTCAATGAGCGACGTATCGCTCGTGCGGCATCTTTTTTAGGGAATAGGCGCTATCATCTACTAATTTTTGTTACTTTTTTCTGGCTCCATGCGGACAAGCGGCAAGAGTGTAGCGTCTACACCATCTATGAAAGTTGTCTTAGCGGAAAAACCCTCAGTCGCCCGCGATATCGCGAAACACCTTGGAGCGACCACCCAAGGGAAGGGCTTTTTAAAGAACGACGAGTGGACTGTCACCTGGGCCTTTGGCCATATGGTCGAGCTGCAGGAACCAGAAGACTATGCCTCAGAGTGGAAACCATGGCGCCTCAGTAGCCTGCCGATCATTCCGGAAGAATTTAAGTTGCGCTCACGCAAGGATGGGTCAGCGCATGAGCAGTTGATGATTATAAAAGGGCTGTTCGATGAGGCCGACGAGATCATTTGCGCGACGGATGCCGGTCGAGAGGGAGAGCTAATTTTTCGTTATATTTTAACCTGGGCGCAGTGCGAGGCGAAGCCGTGCCAGCGCTTGTGGATCAGCTCGCTGACGACTGCGGCGATCGCGAAGGGCTTTAAAGCGCTAGTGCCGAGCGCTGACTATGATGGACTCTATCACGCGGCGAAGTGCCGCAGTGAGGCCGACTGGGTGGTGGGGCTGAATGCCACGCGCTTCTTCACGGTCGAATATGGCAGACGTAACTTGTTGCTCAGTCTCGGGCGGGTGCAGACGCCGATTCTCGCGATGATTGTGAATCGTGACTTGGATGTGGAGTTTTTTAAGCCAAAGGATTTCTGGGAGGTGCACTCGGTCTGTCGCGAGGCACTGTTTAAACACACGGGCGGTAAGTTCGGAGATCAGGCTAAGGCTGCGGCGATTGTTGAGAAAGTGACCGGCCAAGAGTTGGTGGTAAAGTCGGTCACCAAGAAGAACGAGAAGGCCAATCCACCGCAGCTCTATGATCTCACCTCGTTGCAGCAGGATATGAATAAGCGCTACGGCTTTACCGCCGATCAGACGCTGAAGCTCGCGCAGAGTCTTTACGAAAAGAAGCACCTGACCTATCCGCGAACGGACAGCCGTTATATCAGCACCGATATTCAGCCGACGATTCCGCCGCTGTTGGAAGCGCTACGCAGGCTCAAGCCCGATGCGATCGATCAGCTGGACCTAGGCGCACTGAATTTCACCAAACGGATAGTCGATGATAAGAAAGTGTCCGATCACCATGCGATCATTCCAACCGAGGTACTGGGCGATGGTCTGACGGGGGACGAACGAAAGCTATACGGCGCAGTATTGGTGCGGTTGATTGCGGTATTCTTTCCGCCGTGCATTAAGGCCGTGACGGTGGTCGATGCGCTGGCTGCAGAAGAGCCGTTTCGGGCACGTGGTAAGGTGCTAGTCGATGCCGGTTGGCAGGCGCTGTATGCCAAGGATAAATCGGAGCAGTCGGACGATGCAGTGCAAGAGTTGCCCGATTTTCAGCAAGGCGAGAGCAATCCACACGAGCCGTCGCTGCCGCAGTTTAAGACGTCGGCGCCGAAGCGCTTCAATGAGGCGACCTTGCTGCAATTGATGGAGACCGCAGGTAAGATCGTGACCGACGAGGCGCTCAAGGAGGCCTTGAAGGATAAAGGAGTTGGCACGCCTGCTACGCGCGCCTCGATAATCGAGGTGTTGATTCAACGTCAATACGTCGAGCGTAAGAAAAAAAGCCTCATCAGTACTGAATCGGGGCGTGGCTTGATTTCGCTGATTCAAGATGAACGGTTGAAGTCGCCCGAGCTCACCGGTGATTGGGAGTTTCGCCTTAAACAAATGGAGCGCGGCGAGTATGATCCTGTGCAGTTCATGACGGAGGTCGGCGATTATACGCGTGAGATTTTGCAATGCACGTCAGCGAAGACGGTGAATCCAGCGAACCTTGGGGCATGCCCGATTTGCAATGAACCGGTGATTTGTGGTAAGTCGGCCTACGGTTGCTCCGCATGGAAGCAGGGCTGTAAATTTGTGCTGCCGATTGGGCAGTGGGGCTTGTCCATTCAGCCCGAGTTGGCGCGCGAGATTTTTGCGCATAAACGTACTCTCACCCCTCATCCGATCGAGATCGATGGGCGCAAGCTGTTTGTCACACTCAGCCTAGATAAAAAAGGCAAGCTTGGTTATGCTGAGGCTGAGGTCGCGAAAAAAGAAGAGGGGCAAGAAGCGCTCGGGGTCTGTCCGACTTGTGGCGGCGATATCGTGGCGGGCGCCAAAGCATATGGCTGTTCGAATTGGCGCAATGGTTGCAAGTTCGTGATCTGGAAGACCATGGCGCAGCGGGAGATCCCACTGGAAGTGGCGCAGCAGCTTGTCAGCACTGGCACGACTGAAACGTTGAGCGGGTTCAAATCCAAGGCGGGTAACGACTTCGATGCCAAGTTGAAGGTCATCGGTGGCGAAGTGAAATTCGACTTCTCGTAGGTGGGTTACAGGGGCTTTGCACCACCGCAAGCACAGGATGATAACTCGCGAAGGCCGACTAAGAGGTTTTTTTTGGGTGGAGTACCGCTTTCAGTTAGCACTGCAACTGCAACTGCAACCGCAGGTGGAGATCGAGTCGATGTCCTTCTAGTATGAGTCGGACCGAATAGAAGAATACTGATGCATGAAAATATCGATGCAACTTCCGCACCGCCTGCTACTGCAGAAACTCCACGCAGGTAGGTTGCCCTTCAAACGGAATGTCGGCGCTTTTTAGTGTGAGCGCACCGCTGTCTTGATTGATCGAAAAGATCGCGAGGGTTGATGATCGTTGTCCGCCGACGATCAGCCACTTGCCGCTTGGATCGATGTTGAAGTTGCGCGGGAAATGAACGGCAGCAGGTGTGTTGGCGATGAGCTTAATGGGCCCGTCGGCTGCGCGCTGGAAGGTGCTAAGTAGGTCGCGCCCTTGTCCATCTAGATCGCGGCTGGAGGTATAGATCCATTGCTCCGAGGGGTGGATGCGAATCTCTGCGCAGCTCATCCCCTTGGTAGCGCTGCCATGGGTCAAAACGGACTGAGTGTCGATGTGCTCGAGATGGCCGTTTTTCAGATTTACTGAGTAGGTCGCGATCGAGAGTGACAGTTCGTTAAGCACGTAGGCTCGCGTGCCATCGTTGGAGAATTTCATGTGGCGCGGGCCTTGGTTGCCGCCGGGCACATCGGCGAAGCCGGAGAGAGTGAGTGTGGCGCGCTCCGGATCGAGCGAGTAAATCATGACTTTGTCGATGCCGAGGTCGGGCACGTAGGCGTGTCGATTGTTTGGGTGTATAAAAGTAGAGTGAGGGTGCGGTTCTTTTTGACGCTTGGGATCTAGGGCAGAACCTGTGTGCTGATGTGTGGAGGATGCGGGAGCCAATGTACCGTCGTTGCATATCGGAAATGCGGATACGTTTCCGCTACTGTAGTTCGCGACGATTAGTGTTTGCCCGCTAGCATCTATACTGACGTGGCATGGGCCGCGGCCGAGGGTCGGTTGTTTGTTGAGTAGGCTTAGGCTGCCATCGTCATGAATGCGAAATGCGGCGACTGCGCCTGTATTTGGTTTTTCGAATCCTGCGGTGGTGGAGTAGAGGTATTGCTGGTTTGGATGAGTCGCGAGGAAGCCGGGTGAGGCAATCTCTGCGGCCAGACTGATCGGCGTGAGGCTGCCTATCTCGGAGTCGAACTCGGCAGTGTAGATGCCCTCGCTTTGACTGCTGCCAAAGTATACGTGGCTGGTGGCTTTAGCGGGAAGGACGACGTTTAGGAGTGCCAGGGGTATCAGCAGTTTGGTGAAAAAAATTCGGGTCATGGTGCTAGAATATATTTATACCTATGGAGACCAATCTCTAAAAAACGGAGTCATAGAAATTGATTCTAGGGCGCGGGGGCATCCGTCCCGCGTAATTTGGCGGGGCTTCTTTTACAATGTCACTTAAATGTGCGGTGTTTTGGATTAAATCCAAATGCAAGACGAACCAGAAAAAGAGTTTAGCTGTAAATTTAATTTTCCAAATGGTGAGGAAAGTTCTTTAGCAAACATTTGTAGGCTTCGGAGATTTACTTGCGTTGGTGGAGTCAGTGCTTGCGCAATTATTTAATTGCGCGTCCCGCACGGAGTTCCTCTCGCATGTGGGGATGCTTTCTTTGAGAGGGGGTTCGGCTCCTCCGTAGCTCGTTATTTGATTGCCCGTCTGACGATTTTCTTCGCGATGTTCCCTTGGGAATCGAGTGCGACTTCTTGCACTGCCGGGCTCGTGGCAACATCCGCGACTGCACGGCTCACGGTCGCAACGCCACTTGCTGTGCTGCCGATTGCGGAGGCGACGTCGCCTGTCATCTCGCAAGTCGCGCAGACGACTTTGCCAGTCGTTTTTATTGCGGCGGTCGTGAGGTCTATTGGCGCTTTGACGACAGAGCAGCCTGATAGCAGGGCGCATGTCACAACGAGCACCCAAAGGACATGACAAATGATTGCAGGTGCTTGAAGTCTCATTGTTATCAATATGTAAGGCGCGATTGATGCTGTCAATTATCCTGTGAGGCGGGCAATCAAGGAGCCTGTGCGAACTAAGGCGTGTCGGCGATTCGCCCACGGCATTTCCGCCTTAAATGATACGAGGGCGAGTCGCGCTCCCTGCTTTGGGGCGCGCTACTCTGCCTCGTAAAGCGTCTGCACTGTGGCTGAATCAAAGTCGAGCGTCTCGACTTTGAGGAGTTTCATGCCGGGCAGGGTGTCGTTGACCAGCGTATCGACTGTTTTTAATTCGGTGAGCTCGTTGGTCACGGTTTGACCCTTGTCGAGCCAGGTGAAGCGGTAAGCGATTTCGCGGTCTGCCAAGCGACGAATTTTAATGGCTGCCTCTTTGGCGGCGCGCTTAGTTTTGCTGGCCTTCTTTTTAATGGTCGAAGGAATGATCACCTCCGGTGGGTCGAATGGATACTCCGCGCCGAGCAGCGCCGATATCTGTGCTTCAATCGAGTACACGCGCGCAAACTCAGCTTCCCGTTCTATCAGGAGGCTGTTGATCGCAATGAGCTCTTCAGTGGATGCAGACATCGAGTGTGACAATTAGAGGCCGTTCTGAGTTAAGTGGACGTGGCGCAACGCCGTCGTCGAATCGTGGGGTGTGTCGGTGCAGTTCGCCGGTGGCGAACGCATTGACGCGTGCTCGATTTTTTAACTTAGAAAGACGTTCTTAATCTTCTTTGTTTTCTTTGGCGTCGGGCTTGCTTGGCTTCTTCGTTTTTGGCCCTGCTGCTGTCTCTGCTTCGGCGATCTCGTCGGCTTCGACGGGTGCTTCTTCAGTTGCTTCGTCTGCTTCGATGTCTGCTACAGCTGCTGACTCTGGCTCGATCTTTTTCTTCGGGGCGGGCTTCTGCACGTAGGCAGCGACATCCAGTGGTGGAGCGGGAAATGGGAAGACGCCGTCTTCGCCAACAATTTCGCTGACCTGTGTTTCGAGTTCTGCGATGCGGCGGTAAGCGGCTTCGCGTTCATCGAGCAGGGTGTCGATCTGGATGCGTGCTTCGAGCGCCTGACGGATGATGTCCGAATCACCGCGCAGGATGATTTCCTGCAATGTGAGCGGTTCAAGTTTCTGTGGTTTTTTAGCCATAGTTATGATGTTTAAGTTAGAGTGATTGGAGAGTGCTTACTCTCCGAAAAAGTTAACGATTTTTTTGAATAAAGCAGGTTTGTTTTTGCGACTGCGTAGTGGGGGTTTTTCTGGAGAATGGGTAGTAGGTGCGTCTTGGGCTGGGTTGCTTTCGCGCAAGCGTTGCGCGTAGCTCGCCTCTGCTGCGAAGAGGACTTCGCGGTTGGGGTCTTCGCACAGTCGCTTGATTTGACTATCGTCGAGCGTGGGGTTGCTCGCGACTGCGAGTCGCACACTGTCGCTGAGGTCTGAGGTGAGCCGTGAACGGATTCGACTGCTTAGGTTTATCGAGCAGGCGCTCAAGGCGCGCAATGTCGGTGCGTCGCTCTGCGCGAGTTGTTCGGCGACGGTCTCGCTGGTGTCGGTGTATTCGATTTCTAAATACGCAAAATGTTCTGCGACTGTTAGGCTGTGGCGTTGATTGATCAGGAGGTCGCGGTGCGTGTCGGTTAGGTCATCGCGGTAAGTGATGAGCAGTGCCACTTCATCTTCGGGGTGCGCGCAAAGGTGGGCGATCACGTCGTCGCTAATCGACGGGTTCTTGGCGAGTGCGCGGCAAGAGCCTAGGTCGCTGGATGCCGCAATGTGCATTGCAATCGATTCGTGCAACGAGCCGTTGGCTGCGAGTCGGCGGCGCACCTTCGGTGATGCGTCTTGCGCAAGGATGCGTTGAATGCTTGCAGGGAGGTCGGACTGTTCGGCGATAAAGATGCGGTCGCGCGTGTCGTCGGACTCGGCGAGGAAGAGCATTTCGGGGCCGCTGAGCTCTTTGCCGGTGAGTGCGGTGCGGCAGGCGAACGAGTGCGGCGAAAAGTGAATCGCGGATTGTGTTGTCTCAGGCAGTGCTGATTTGCGACGCAGTAGGAGCAATTGCTGGCGCAGGTCGTCGCGGTCGGCCCATAGCTGTAGTAGTTCGTCGTCGAGCGTGCAGTGTAGGATCACGGCGGCGCTCACGGCGGTGTCGTCGCTCTGTGCTAGGTGCACGGCGATGTCGAGGTCGAGCGTCTTACGGTCGGCCAGAGAGATCCGCACGGCTGAGGATGTGTCGTCGGCCAGAATGAATTGCAGGTGAACTGGTAGGGATGGGTTCTGTGCGGCCTCAGCGCGCACGTAGGCATTATTGTCTTCGACTAGAATTTGGAATTCTTTCGGTGTCAGGTTGGTGTTGCTGGCGAGGGCATGGCGCACGGTGACATCTTTATGCTTAACGAGCCGATTGAGTGCTTGTTGCGGGCAGCGTGGATTACTCGCGAGGCCGTGGGCAATTCCTGATTTTTTAGGATCGAGTTTAGTGGCGATCTGGTCGGCTAAGTCCGAGGGGATCAGCGGGTAGTGTGCGAGGAACTCTAGATACAGATCACGATCATGATACAGCTCGTACAGGTCGCGCAGAATACGGGTCGGCAGCGGTGGCTTGCGGTGGACTTTTACAGTCTCCGCGATACCAAGGTCGTCGATTTGAGCGACGAGGTCGTCACAGGTGTTTATTTGCACCATTCAACTTCCTCCGGTGTTAAGAAAACTTCGCGTGGCGTAGAGCCGTTTTGCGGGCCGATATGCATACGGTCTTCGAGTTCTTCGATGAGTAAGGCTGCGCGATTGTAGCCGATGCGCATGCGCCGTTGTAGGAAACTGGTGCTGGCCTTTTGTGATTCCGCGACGGTAAGCATTGCCTTCTTTAAAAGTGCTTCGTCGTCCTCGCCGTCGATGCCTTCGATGCCCATCTGGCTGCCGGACTGATCTTCGCCAGAGGCTGGGATAGATTTCAGATCGACGCGGAATTCTGGTAGACGTTGGCCGGAAATGTGCTCCACGACACTCATGATCTCGTGATCCTCGACCATCGGGCTTTGGATGCGAATCAAGCGGGCGATACCCGGTGGATTAAAAAGGAAGTCACCTTTGCCGAGTAGGCTCTCGGCGCCCTTGCAGTCGAGAATGGTGCGCGAATCGACGTTGGAGGAGACCTGGAACGCGACGCGGGTCGGGAAATTTGCCTTAATAATACCGGTGATGACGTTCACGCTGGGGCGCTGCGTAGCAACGATGGTGTGGATGCCGACGGCGCGGGAAAGTTGTGCGATGCGGGCGAGCGCGCCTTCGGCTTCGCCTTTGGAGGTCATCATCAGGTCGGCGAGCTCGTCGATAATGACGACGATAAAGGGCATCTTTTTGAAGCCATCCACCTCGGCCTTGTCATTGTAGCCAGCGATATTGCGCACTTGCTTCTCTGCGAGTACTTCGTAGCGGCGCTCCATCTCTTTGACGACCCACTTGAGCACCTGAACGGCGGGCTTGGCATCGGCTACGACCGAGTGAATCAGATGAGGAATGGTGCGGAATAGGCCGAACTCGACGCGCTTCGGGTCGATCAGCACCAGCTCCAGCTCGTCGGGTTTGAAATTATATAGCAGGCTGAGGATGAGCGTGCTCATGCAGACGGACTTACCACTGCCCGTCGCGCCGGCAATGAGTAAGTGCGGGGCTTTGGCCAGATCGGTGATGATCGGCTTGCCTTGAATATCGAGCCCCATGATGAGCGGGATCTCGCAGTCGTTCTGCGTCCATGCCTTAGTGCTGAGCAGCGAGCGCAGTGAGATGGGCACGGAGTTGGTGTTGCCAATTTCGATTCCGACGAAGGGCTCGCCTGGGATCGGTGCCTGCATGCGGATGCTGGAAGTGGCGAGTCCGAGAGCGATATTCTTCTGCAGGTTGGTAATGGACTCGACGCGCACGCCCATGCCTGGTTGTACGCGGAACTGCGTGATACGCGGGCCGATCAGTGCGTCGTAAACGTAGGCATCGACCGCGAAGCTATCCAATGTGTCTTGAAGTGTGTTCTTTTGAGCCTCCAGTGCTTCGGGAGTGACGAGTGTGACGGCCTCGGCGTCTGCTTTGTCGAGCAGGTCTAGGCTCGGAGCCTTGTAGTCGGCGAGTTCGACGGGTTGATCAATTGGTTCGGGCTCGGCTTCGAGTTTGGCGGCTTCGGCTTTTTCGACCGCTTCGCGTTCGGCGATTTCTTCAATCTCACGTGAGCGTGGGTCGATGCCTGCGAGCTGATCGCGGGCGCTTTGGAGCATGCGCTCGTAGCGCTGCTGGCTCTCGCTGGCATAGTCTTGGAAATAGTGACCACGCTCGGCGCGATCTTTGAGGATGCCTTCTAGCTCACTGCGCCATTGGGCGAGCTGTGCTTGTTCGGCGGCGACAGTGGCTTCTTCGCGGCGCACGTCGGCGACGACTTCTTTGGGGAGTTCGTCTTCTTCGAGCTCCTCTTCAGAGTCATCGTCCTCGTATTCCCAGACGTATTCATACTCCTCCTCTTGGCTGTTGAGGTTTTCCTTCATCGTCTGGACCGTATCGACCAGACGACTGAGGCCAGCTTTCATGCGGCGCAGGGAGTTTTTATTTCTGGAAAATGAGAGTGCCATTGATGGGAATCAGGGTGCTTCGCTGCAGGCTATCAGATCCCGTATGCATCGCTTTGATTAAGCTGGAAATTCAGGGGAATGATTCAAGGCTGAATTTGTGTTTTTGTGCGAAAGTAGCGGTGTCGCGACAGAGTGGAGGATGTACATCTTGCCCATTATGAGACCGGCAGCATTTTGACACAGGCATTGCTGTGCCATTTCCCGCAGACCTCCGTCCTGCAGGTGATTGTTATTCGGACGAAAAAAAATGTCTGTTTCAAACAGGCACAAAAAAGCCCGCTGATTGTGGCAATCAGCAGGCTTAAATGGCGGGATAGACGAGATTTGAACTCGCGACCTCCTGCGTGACAGGCAGGCGCTCTAACCAACTGAGCTACTACCCCTAAAAGTTGGAAGATGCCGACAGTAGAAATCGAATCTTTGAAGTCAAGCGGTGTTTTCGCCTGAAATCAGAATAATGTGTGTGACTGTTGGGGGCACTTCAATCGGCTAAAGTTTGCCCGCTCAGGTGAGCGAAAATACGCGAAGTCATTGGTGGGAGGCGCGAGCTCTGCCTCGTCCGTCGATCCTGAGCTGGCATACTGCGGACGAGGCGGAGCTCGTCCCTGCCTAGTTCGATTAATATAGGCACAAAAAAGCCCGCTGATTGTTACAATCAGCAGGCTTAAATGGCGGGATAGACGAGATTTGAACTCGCGACCTCCTGCGTGACAGGCAGGCGCTCTAACCAACTGAGCTACTACCCCTGAAAGTTGGAAGATGCAGACAGTAGAAAACGGAGTTTCGATGTCAAGCGGTGTTTTCACGTTCTTGTGTGATTTTACCGCAGGGCGGTTTGTGAGCTAAGTAAGCCACTTTTTTTATGACTCGGGTTTTGCTATTCGCCTATTTATTAAGCAGTTTGACTTATTGTATGGATTTATTAGCAAAAGAATCTGCGGCTGGATTGAAGCCGCGCTATTCCAAGTTTGGGCCGCTGCTGTTGGCGTTGCTGATTCAGGGGGGCGTGTTGGGTGTTGCGGTATTTGTGGTGGTGCTGGTGCCGGAATTCCGCTCGGATCCTGAGTTCATTTCGAAAAAGAAGATTTATCTGCCGCAAAAAGAGCTGCAGCATAAGGTGGCGCTGGCGGCGTTTCAGAATGCCGCGAGTTCGCCGATGCATATGGAGCGAATTAGTACGGCAGCTTTACTGCCAGATATGCTGCCCTCGCTGCCTGCAATGCCTAAAAGTGAATTTAATCCGATTGAGCGCAACCCAGTAGTCTTTCAGTCGGATGCCTTGCTCGGGCAATCTGGTGTGTTGGGTGCTTTGCAAGGGTTGAAGACGGGGTCGTCCTCGGCCTCGTTGTTTGGCATCGAAGACAGCGGCCAGCGTATTTTGATCTTGTTTGATAATAGCTCGACCGTCTGGAACAAGGCGAGCGCAGCGGGGGTGACAACGGATGCCTTTGTGCGCGAATTGTCGATGCTGGTGGGCGGATTGAATGGCAACACGCTATTCGGGCTAGTGCCGTTTGCGCGTCAGGTCGGCACTTTTCGTGATTATATGGTCGCTGCAGGTGCGCGTAACAAACAGGAGGCGAAGCGTTGGATCGCGGAGAATGTGCGCTCAAGTCGCAAGGCCACCCAACTGCCTTTCACCGAAGATGGTATTCAAGGGGCGCTTACGGTCGCGTTTCAAATGGAGCCGGAAGTGATCTTTATTGTATCCGACGGCGATTTCCAACGCAGCAAGACCGCCAAGACCCGTGCCGGCGATGTGCCGTGGAAGGATGTGAATAAGACTCTGCGGGCACTCACTCGCGAGTACGGGATCGAGCCGCGCATTCATTTCATCGGTTTCAAGGTCGAGTCCGAAGCCGCGGCTGCGATTGAGAAGATCACCCGCCGCTTTGGTGGCGATTTTAGTGACTTTTCGCAGCGGTAGGGGGGGG
>TARA_B110000208_G_scaffold8547_1_pt1 | contig 16196 bp, 5 predicted proteins | sample TARA_B110000208 | Tara Oceans TARA_B110000208 (sample SAMEA4397426) | marine metagenome | biome: Polar Biome; feature: [SRF] surface water layer (ENVO:00010504); material: water (ENVO:00002006), including particulate matter (ENVO:01000060) such as... | depth 5 m
CCTTCTTTAGTGTGCGGTGGGGATGCGGAACTCCAGCTCCTACTTCGCGGGGACGGTGGCGTACGTCAAAGTGCTGAGCGGATCAATGACGCATACCGGAGTGATCGATGCGACTTCGTGCTCGCCGTCATTCCAAGGTGTGCTGTGCATTTTGCGGTCGACCACCACATCGTGTACTAGCACGACCTCTTCAGGTTGCTGCGTGGGTTCTGCGTCCATGCTCATCGTCGACGGGTCCGCCGTCTCAATCGCAGCTCGGGCATTTAAAGGATGCACCCAGCTGCGCGAGGTCGACATGAGTGGAGCTTTGGCGCTCACAGCCATCGAAGCCTCGGCATTCGAGTCGTGCAGCGGTCTCATTACAGTGCGCATGCCGCGCGAGAATCCTGCAGCAGGGCTACTCATCAAGGACCGCGCGTTCAAGAACACCGGTCTTGGTGCTCTTGCCGTTGAACTCAATGGGCTCGACTGCGCCACCGCAACCGCGGGCAGCACTGACGTTTTTGACTTTGCGTGCGCTGCGAGCGATGCAGTAGCGCTCGTGTATCACTGGCAATTTGCATGCACTCTCGGTGCGGGTCAGTGCACGGCACAAGTTGACGGCACCGTCGGTGGGATAGCAGCGACGCTTGAAGGCGGTAGCGTGTCGCGACTTGCGACAGGCGCCCGCTTCGACGGCACCGGTGGCTACGGCGATTTGCATCTTGGCAATGTCGCCATCGGCGGCACAATGACAATCGAACTTGAGGTCATGTGGAGCTCGCTGGAGAGCAACACGCGCGTTTTTGATTGTGGTAATGGCGAGCAGCTCGACAACATCGAGATCGCGAGCCATCCTTCGCATCTCCAGGTGCGCGTGAAGCGAGGCCACGCCTGGTCCCCAAGTGTTGGCATTGAGTGCGCCACTCCGCTTGAACTTTTGACTTGGTATCACATTGTCGTGACGATTGGAAGCTCAAAAACGGTGCTCTACATCAACGGCGAAGAAAAGGCCAAAGAAGATGGAGACTATAGGCCCATTGCAGTGCAGCGCTCGCGCTGCTACGTGGGAAAGAGCAACTTTGCCGCCGATGGGAATTTCAAGGGGGACGTCTCGGCGATCAAGCTTTATTCGGGGGTAATGACGAAGGAGCAGGTCGAAGCAGCCTTTGCGGCGTCGGTGGTGAAGTCGCGCCCGCCTATCATATTACCTGTTGCTACACCGAACTTACATCTCTTCCTCCACGAACAGTTTGGAGTTAGGTGAGTTCCCGTGCTCTACGAATATAGCAACTTGTATTGTGTCTATCTCACCAGGTCCTACCCTTTCCTTCGTTTTCATGTTCATGCTCTCTTTCCGTTCCATAGTGCGCGCCGCTTCAAGCTCTCAACTGATGCAAGTGGCGGTATTGGGTGGGAGACAGTAGAATCATTCAGCTCTTTCTCTTCAAGCGTGGATGGCTCGACGCGCTTCGTGATTCTGGAAGCACAGTCTCCACATCGGTTCAAGGTTTCAAGCACGTCCGGCGTTGGTTCCGGATGGACGCTTCTTCAAGATTTTTACGCCTACACCACGAAACGTCCTGGTCTCGTGAAGTTCACGATATCAGAGACAGTTGTAGACTCCTCGCTGTTGCCGCCTCCAACGCAAATTCGGGTTGTTTCAGCTGGTTACACGATCGGAAACAAAGCCGAGTTTTACCTGAACGGCGTGAGGCTTACGAACGCGAAGCAAAACCGTGGTTTGAACGTCGTCTACCTCAACGAGAACGAAGATGCTATGGAGGGAAGCGAGAAGTTCGACACGTACGCCAACAGCAACGGAGATGATGCGATGCTGGCGTACTTGACGGCGATCCCAACGGGTCGTCTTGTTATGATCTCTGCAATGGACGAAGCGGCCAACATGTGTGATTGGCACTGCGAAGAAGGGCTCAAATTAGTCGGCGCTACATTGTTCCCGACCATCTTTCGTGCTAGCTACATCGTGGTCGGACGCAAGGGCGGTGTACTGATCGTCAACCAGCAAAATAGAAACAGCATGATCGACTGGAGTGGCAGCGTCCCGAAGGCGTCCGCAGTAGCCGGGCTGATAAAACGCTTCAAGATATCGTCCGAAGGAACTGGACAAAAGGGCACGGTTGGGTGGAGTCGCATAGAATCCTTCTTTGCGCTTCCCCTTTCGACGAGCTCAAGCGTCAAACAGAGCTGGGACTTTACTCGTCCGGATCTCGAGTCAGCCATCAGCAAGACCTGCGATATGCGGCTTCCAGGCTCAAGCATTGCGAGCTACGCCGTTGCATCCGGTTTCGCTTTCCCCCCTTCGACGTTTACGATCGAAGGGTGGGTCAAAGTTGCGCAGCGCAGCGCGGATACGTACTTACTTACGTACGCCACATCGTCTGATCCGCGTTGCTTAGCTGTAACAAGTGAAGCAGTAACAACTGCGAAGACGTGGACGCATATTGCCGTGGTAGTGCGCGGAGCGCTGGTGACGCAGTATACGAACGGAATACTCGAAAATTCGACGACAGACGCTCGATTTTGCGGCGGTCTCTCCGGCACGCTCGCCTTGGGGCAGGATCAGAGCGTTGTGGGAGGAGGGTTTGTTGCCGCTGCCGCCGCCGCCGTTTCGTTCGACGACTTGCGTGTGCACAGTGCGGCGTTAAGCCGCACCGCAGTGCAGAACATCGCTAAAAGCCGCAGTGTGAACTCTACGGTTGGCGACGCGACTCGTACGTCAGACGGCACGTGGTCCGGTTGCAGGTGTGTGGGTTTTCGGTCTCCTCATGTAGTTTTCAGCCGTCTAAAGCGTTCCACCTCTTCCTTCTTCTAATCGTGTTCCTCCTCTCCTCCTCCCTCCCATCTCATTGCAGTGCGGCCACTGCAAGCATCGATTCATCGACAGCGTGGTGTGGGCTGACGAATGGAAACTATCTCCAGCTAGATCTCGGAGAAACGCCACTCCTCGTGAGTGGCGTGTTGACTCAAGGTCGCGGCACGCTCAGACAGTGGGTGAGCGCTTTCCGCGTTGAAACAGGCATATCGCTACTTGAACTGACAGTCCGCGGGGAGTTTTACAACGTCAATTTTGATGAAACCACGACAGTGGCAACGAGTTTCGACGTGCCGGTCGTTGCTCGGTACGTCCGGATTACGCCCCTGAGGTGGTCTCAGCACAACTCGATGCGCGCAGACGCCGTTCTCGTCCCCAACCTTGTTCACCGCTGGTCATTTTGCGACGTGCTATCGCGAGGTCGCGACAGCGTTGGGTCGGTGAACCTACAGATTCACGCCGCGACGTTCGGCTTCGGCCGCAACGCAAGCATCGCGCGGGGCGAAGGGTCGGTCACGCACGGAAAAAGCGGCGTGACTGTTGATGGTGGGGGGCAACTCAACCTCGGCTCACTCGAAGCGCTTGATGGTGCGCTCTCCATCGAAATGGTTGTGCAGCTAGACAGTGTGAGTGGGGAGGGGCTCACGCTTTTTGAGAGTCGTTACGTAAACCATCCGGTTTGGGGTGTCGGAGGGAAAGGCGGCGTGTCTGCGACGATTGCCGTCGATGCGACCGGTGAAGTGTCCTGGAGCGTCGATCCCCCTGACGTGCCGCAGCCATGCGCGACACCGCGAGCGTCGTCTGCAAGTGGCGTGATTAGGGCGGGGCAGCGCCACCATATTGTTGTGACAGTCGGCGGACCGAAGCGAGGCTACTCGTGTGCAAATCCACCGACAACGCGAGGAAATTGTATCAACTACTACCACTGCAGTTCAAGTGCGTGGACGCAGTGTTCGTGCTTGCAGTGCACGAACTACGACCACCATCCGTGCTTTAGCGCACGCAACAAGCTGATGACGATCTACGTTGACGGTGTGCGAGTGGCCGAGCAGCGTAATGGTGCTGCTCCGCATCGCTTCTACGAAGTTCTGCGTTTGCGCGATGGTGGGTACGCGAATCAATTCAAAGCGATGCTTGGTAGACCTGCCGGTGCTCATGTTGATTCGGGAGCGACACGCTCTACAGACGCGCTGTCCTCAAGCGTGCTGCGAACTGCGGATGAGCATGCACACTGCGATGCGTCGAGTGCACTGATTGGATCGGCAAAGAGCTTTTGCGCGAGCACCAACGGAGCGAATTACCTCCAGCTCGACCTTGGCTCAGTGCAGCAAGTGAGCGGTGTAGTTACGCAGGGTGCGAACCAGAATGAGTGGACTACGGGCATAAACGTCATGACGGGCAAGTCGCTAGATAGTATGACGCACGCTGGATCGTGGTCGTCGACAAATTCGGATGGCACCACCGCGGTACGATCGTTCTTCGCAGCGGGTCCACGAGCAGCTCGTTTCATTCAAATCACGCCGACCGCGTGGCATACCTGGGCGTCGTTGAGAGCCGATGCGATCGTTCCGAGCCAGCAGACAAGCAGCAAATACTCGCTTTTCCGCGTGTATAGCGGAGCCGTCAGTCTCGAGGAAGTCACAGCAGCGCGAAGCTCACTTCCCCCTGTCCTAGAACATTCGTTCGACTTTAGAGCAATGTCCGGAACAACGGTGAAGGACAAGATGAGCGATCGACTCGCCACGATGGTGAATAGCGTGGTGAGTGATCGCAAGGCGTCAGGAGTCACTCTTGATGGTGTCAACAAGCATATTGAGTTAGATCTCACAACGGCGAGCACGGGGGGGGCAATGACGATCGAGGGAGTGTTCAAGTTCTCTGCTTTCAATTCTGACTCGCGGCTGTTCGAGTGCGGCAACAGTGCAGCCGATCGATTCGAAGTTTCAAACAAAGCGGCAACGGGGCAGCTTCGTTGGACGACTGCGACTGGATCAACGTCGTATTCTGGATCAACGGGCGACCTCGTCGTTGGCGTTCGATATCACATCGTCGTCGCCGTGGTTGGGACAACGCTTACGTCGTATATCAATGGAATTCTGTTCGCAACTACCACTGGTGTAGAGCCCCAGGCGTTGGCGCGCTCAAAGTGTTACATTGGCAAGAGTACGTGGGACCCATCAGCGGGACACTTCCAAGGTGAAGTATCGTGGATCAAAGTGTACGCGTTTGCGATGGATCAAGCAACGGTCTCTACAGCGTACAGCGCTGCATTCCCTGTTCTCGAGCTTGCGTGGAATTTCAAAGGAGGAGCCGGGAACACGATTACAGGGTCAGTCGGGGGCGCGAACACTGAGCTGCATGGCGGTGCAGTACGCAGCACGACGGGTGTGGTCTTTGATGGCGTGGATGATTTCGCCAAAGTTGACCTCAGCACGTTCGTCATTGGCGGTCCAATGACGATCGAGGCGGTAGTGAAATGGAATGCATTAACTGCGGACGCGCCGATCTTCGATTGCGGGGTTGTGGAAAGCGCTGACAACAGCATCGTCATTTCCAACGTGGCCACTACTGGGGAGCTTGATCTGTCGATTCATCACGAAAGTTCTCAAAAGAATGTTCGTTCGGGGGGCAATTCTGACCTCGTCGTAGGCGTGCGCTACCATATCATCGCGATCATAGCCGGCTCGAAGATGACGACGTACATTAACGGAGTGAAGAAGGGTGAAAGCACTACAGGATGGGAAATTACTGCAATGACGCGGGCAAAGTGCTTCATTGGAAAAAATAGAGCGGGCACTGGTTTCTTTCGTGGCGAAGTTTCATCTCTCAAGGTCTTCTCTGGGGCTATGTCAGAGAAGGATGTCGCTAAATCGTACGCGGAAGCTGATCGAATCTTAGAATTTTCGTGGGACTTCAAAGGTGCGCTAAGTAGAACAGTGGCAGACTCAATTGGTAGCAAGATAGCAGATGTTGGTGCTAAAGCAACGCTGAAGATCACAGGTGTGGCGATGGAAGGGATTGGAGCGGGCACTGCGGTTTCTCCGTACAACGGCGGCAGTGTCGCGCTTCAGCTCAGCACCACAGTTATCGGTGGGCCACTCACCATCGAAATCGTGGCGAAATGGAATGAGCTTACGTCCTCAACGATCTTCGAGTGCGGCAATAGTGCGGCAGCAACAGATACTTTTGGCGTTGCGCTTGATGGTGCGAGTGGGAAATTGACGTGGCAAATCTTCCAAGCAAGCGTTTCAAAATTTATACAGTCGGCTGACAAAGCCATCGAGGCTCACGTGCGTTATCATATAGTTGCGACTGCAGTCGGATCGTCAATGGTTGTCTATTTAAATGGCGTCAAAAGCTTTTGGACAGACAGCACTGGCTGGGAGCCCAAGTCGTTGGTGCGCTCGACGTGCACTATTGGTAAAAATAACGCCGGTACAACCCACCCGTATATGACTGGAGAGATCTCTTCGCTCAAGATTCACAGCGGCGCGATGAGCCAAGCCGAAGTGGTTGCCGCGTACAAAGCAGCGTTTCCCCTTTTGGAGTACGCGTGGGACTTCACGAACCAGAATATTTCCACGCCACTCACTTTCGTAGACACTATCGCTTCGATCGCCGCAATTTCTGCCAATGGTGCAATCCACACTGCAAGTGGTGTCGTGCTTGACGGCATCGATGACCACATCAAAGTGAACGCGCAGACAATTGGAGGTCAGCTCACAATTGAAGTGGTTGGCATTTGGAACGCGTGGAACAACGACTCGGCGATATTTGCGTGCGGAAAGGATCTGCTCTTCTCGGATGACGTTCGCATTGGCAACGAAGCGGCAAACGGTACAATTGCATTCACCGTGCAAAAGACCGAAGCAAGCAAAGTTGCGGCGAACGCAGCACCCAACGCAGTGCCGCTCTCGCTACGAGTGCGCCGCCATATCATAGCAACAATAACATCGACCGACGCGTCGATCTTCATCAACGGCATCGCCGCCACAGTTCCCAGCGCCACCCGACGCGCCACGGTGCTCGAAAACGCACCCGGTATCTGGGGCAGATGGAGTGGCGCTTCATGGCAGATGAGCACTGGCACGTGGAAAGATATCTCGGGAAATGGACGGCACGCCACAAGTACTGGTAGCGGCACTCCACAGCAGAAGTTTCAAAATGGTGATCATTACCTAGAAGGCGGCACAACGTCGCAAATTACATTCCCCCAAAACTCCATACCATCATCAGCTTTTACGATCTTCGTCGTCGCGCGCTACATGCCTTCGTCGCCATCATCATCACGCAAACACATCTTTGACTCCCCTGACGAGACAAGCTGGACATTTGGCTTTAAAGATGGGAAGAGCGGTGTCGCATACAGCGGCGGTGATTGGAAAACGACAGACGCCGATCAAGCTCCCGAGGGCGGATGGGTCGTTGTCGGAGGTCGTAGCGTGGGGCAGATGTTTCTCGTGGACGGCGTCGATCGATCCACAAAGCCGCTTGTCCCCCCGACCGGGCCGACGGGAGTGAGCAACGAGTTGAAGCTCGCTATAAATGCGGGCAGTACGGATGCTCGTTCTGAGTGGCAAGTCCGCGATGTGATTGTGTGGGATCGTAGTTTGAGTGACGTCGAGATGAATGGTGTGAGTAGAGTGCTGATGCAATCCTCTGTTGCGAACTGGGCGCCGGTGGCGCTTGAACGCACTGCGTGCTACGTTGGGAAAAGCAATTCGGTGGGGGGAAAGCATTTCGCCGGTTCCATCTCCTCGCTCAAAGTGTACTCGGGTGCAATGGACAGCGTGGAAGTCGCGGAAGCATACGGAACAGCGATGCCGCGCACGATTATCAGCGCAGGTTGCGGTGCTGGGGACGACGAGTGTCGTGTTGAGGGCGGCGTCGACCTCATCGTTACTGGAACAGATATCCATGAAATCACGGACCCCAGCAATGCTTCGGTGACTATTGGCGGGTTTGGATGCTCGCAACTTGTCGTAACAGCGACGTCTGCGACGTGCAAAACCCCCTGCCTCCCGCACTTCGACAGCGACTTTGAAGTGGCGCTCAGCATCCACGCTGTGGCTAACAACACTGGGTCGGCTAGCGCGACTATCACCGTTGGAGACCCAACCTCGGTGACACCTACGCTACCAACGCAAACACGAACAGTGGGAAGTATTCTTTCCGTGACGAGCAGCCTGGACCAGACCGACTGGCTCTGCTGGTCATCCACATCGTTAACGGAGACGATAACCGAAGCTACCTGCGCCGCTGCCGGGACGTCGATTCCGGTGATTTCATTGGCAAAGACAGGCACGAGTACTCAATGCGGTCCAGTGGGGAGTCGAACAGCGAAATGGACAGACGCATCTCAGGCGCAAATCATTGTAACCGCTTGTACAGTGACCGGCGAATCGATAACGAAAGTCGGTGGCAACTCGGCAATTGCCACCCTCACTAGTGGCGCTAGCGTTGTGACAACGAGTACGCCCACTCTGTCCGAGGAGACGCTTAATGATGGCGGCGTCCTCGCGGCGACGGCCAATCTCGCGCCGAAAGATTGGCTGTGCTGGACAACCGCGACCGAGACAGCTGGAGCTGGAGCACCGGTTGGTAAATGTGGACCCGTCGGGAGGAAAGCGGAGGGCATGCCATTACTCTCGATCGCCAACAGCGGACAACCGCAGTGCGGTGCAGCCGGGGTTCGCACTGGTAAATTGAGCAGCGACGTGAACGTGAAAGTTACTGTGATTGCATGCACTGTAACAAAATCGTGGCTTTCCGGAGTCATGGTACGCAGTGCGCGTAGCTACCAGATGGCCCCTCCGCTCGAGTTCGTTTGCGTCGACGCACCACGCGTACTCGCAATCACTCCTCCGGAAGGCGCTGCAGCAAAAGAAATCGTCATTACGGGGATAAATTTTGGTCCCGCAGCGCCATCTGCCGAGATTCGGGCTATGGTTGGGACGGGCGTTTTCCTGAAGTCATCGAATTGTTTGGGGCTTGTCACGCTCGACAAGTGGACAGCGACTCAAATAACGCTGCGAAACTGTGCTACCGATGGAGAAAAACTCGACGTGATTGTAGTGATCGGCTCAAAATCATCCGCCGTCCCGTCAACTGTAACATTCTCAGTAGTAACGAATCCCAACACACCAAAGGCCATCGAATTGACCAAAGTGGACTTAGTGGTGAAGCCAGCGTCTGGACAAGCGCTCTACAATTTCGAGGTCGCGTGGAAGGATTCCCCAACTATAGCAGAATCGTGTTCCACCACAACACATCCGTACCAAATCTGGTACATGTTTGCGTACAGCCCGACAGGTGCGCAACCGCACTGGTTCATGGAAGATTTTGAATCTCTCACATGTGGCGGTGTCGGAATACATAAGTTTCAGATCAATGACGTTCCAAAGGGAACGATTGTCCACGCAAAGGTTTGCAGTGGAATCGAATTGACATGCGAGGACGAAGAAACGGCAGAAGCAGCAGGGCTGTGGACGGTTGTTAAGGCAGCGCAAGCAGCAAGTGCCCCACTCCAGCCCACCATTACCTCGCTTACATTCCTCTCCGTTACACCGGAGAGCGACCCGCTCAAGGTGGATTTGTTGATGCGTATTTCCGCTGACTTTAATGGTGGCGCGCCTGCAACAGGAACGATCCAATACACGGTCGCCGAAAACGTGCCCATCACTGCTTCTGGCACAACATCATCGACAACGATCACGATCACAAATGGCGCCTCGGCGACAACGACGACACCGTCGCTGTCTGACGAGATCACGCTATCACCCGGCAGCACGCTAAGCGCGTCAGGCACGCTCGCGCAAGATGACTACCTGTGCTGGAAATCAGCAAGCAATGAGCCTTCCGTTGCCTGCGCCGCTGTCGGCACATCTCCACTCCCAGTGCTTTCGTCCGCAAACACCGGCTTGACTCAATGTGGCTCGCAAGGATCGATGTCGGCAATATGGAAAGACACATCGGAGACTGATGTTATTGTTATTGCATGCTCAAGCGTGGCGTCGGGGACATCCGCCTCAAGCGTAGCCACCATCACCCCGGGCGTGCTCACAACGAACCAGCCTAAACTTTCACCGTCAAGTCAGACACTTTCTACGGGCAGCATATTAACTGCGACGGTCGTCCTTGCCAGCGGCGATTGGCTGTGCTGGTCCAGCGCAGCCGCGTCCGAACTACTGCCAGCACTAGCATGCAAAGCTGCTGGAAGTTCCTCATTGCCCACTGTACTAACTGCTGGAAATGTGCAGTGTGGTGCGGAAGGGAGCCATGCTGCGACGTGGAGCGGCGCTTCGAAGGTTGTTGTTATGGCGTGCACCAACAAAAAACAGGCCGTCTTGGGACAAGCGCCATTCGCCTCGCGGCTAGACAGCACAGGAGCGTCCTCGTCCTCGCAGTTGGCAGTGATTGAGGGCGTTCCAATCAAGGCAATGCATGCCTTTACCGTCGTGACGCGATCAACCGTCGTCGACGGGATCGTTGGATTCATCGAAACCCTCGAGAGCTCGCGGAGCATTGTTCTACCAGCGCGTTTCCGAAAGCTGGGGAAGCCGCATAGTCTCACCGCGAGTTTTGGCGTCGCAGTTCCTGGCGCATCGACGTACAGCGCTGTGGTCGGGTGGCTTTTTGCGGATGAAGAACCCGGCAACGCACCACTCCTTGGCTCGCATGTTGTGGTGCGCATCTTGGACGAGGCACTGGCTGCAAAAATATCACGCCCTACGAATGCAATTGTGCTCGTGCGACCGCGTCAAGCGGACGCTGCTGCGTACAGCGACGCGACAAAGGTGATCAGCGGAACGACAACTTCGTTTCGCATCGAGCTTCTGCCCCTCAACACCACCGCGTGCTTTGTTGTTCGCGCCGAAAACGCGATAGGTGCTGGGCAGCTCAGCGACAACGAAATTTGTATCGACGCACAGCATCGGCTTCGAGCAAGCTGCGCTGCTGGAACACTGCTTGCAGATGTAAAGATATTCAACTGCATGGGGTGCCCGTTCGGGAAGATGAGCGCAGCGTCTGGCGCATTGAAGTGCACGAAATGCGAGGTCGGGAGTTACACGGCCGTAAAGGGCGCGACTGCGTGTTTGCAGTGTGCAAAGGGTCTCTACCTTCCCAAAGCGACGGACACCGAGTGTGGGCGCTGCGAATTTGGTCACTTCTCCGGTGTAGGCGTTTCAGCGTGCACGCAGTGTCAATCTGGAATGTATACTCCGGCAGTAGGATCTACGGCCTGCACGCAGTGCCAATCCGGAATGTACCTTCGCGGCAAACTCGATGCACGCTGCACAAAATGCGAGCGCGGTAGTTTCAGTGGCTCCCGCGGAGCAACAACGTGCGCGGCGTGCTCGACAGCCGGGACCTACACTCCCCTCTCTGGTGCGACTGTGTGCGCCGTTTGCGCAGATGGTTTCCACGCGGCGATGATGAACATTTCGAACGGGATTGCGGAGTGTATCAAGTGCCCACGCTCTCTGGGTCTCGCCTGTCGTTTCGGCGTCTTGGAGTGGAAACCCAAGGCATGGTACGACGTGCAAATCTCCACTCACGAAATTGACCAGAGCACACGCATCTTCGAGTGTCTCAACAGCATTTCCTGTATGTTCCCCGACGGAGACACATCGCGCGTCGAGTGCAATACTAAGGAAGGGTACTACGGCCCGCTTTGCGGAGCGTGCGACCGCACCCGCGATTTCATTCGCACTGGGTACGGTTGCTACAAATGCTGGAACAAGCGCAGCAGCATCATCGGCACGCTCGTCGTGATAATTGGGTTCATCGTTATCGTCGCGTGGATCACGCTCGTTGTCGATTTCGATAGGCCACGCGATGATTGGACTTCGTCTGTGATGAAAATGTTGTTTAGTCATTTGCAAATGCTTGGCGTGCTTGGGATCTTCAAAGCAAAGGGTACCACACTTTTCAATGAAGTTGTGAATCGTCCAAGCGAAGTCGTCGGCGGATCTCTAACATCTCTCATGCCGATCAAATGTACACTCGGTTCGCAGGGCTATGGAAGCTTCATTGTGAATATGAGTCTCCCTTTTATTGTCCCCATCATCGCGCTCATTTTCATCCTGCCCGCCAAGGTGGTTTCGTACTTGAAAATAAAGCGGCAGCGAGCGAAAAACATGACGCCACCAAAGTACAAGTCATATCTGCGGATCCCGCGCTTCTGCGCATGCTTTCACTGCTGCCGGCGACCAACTACGGAAATGGACAAGGCAAAGTGGGCCGAGGAGATTGATCCTCAGTCGCGCATCGTCGCAGTTCAAGTTTTTGCCTTATTCACCTTGTTCCCCACCCTCGTGAGCTCCACTGCGAAGATGGTGAACTGCAGCGACCCGATTGATGGGAAGTACTACTTGCTCGCAGATCTCACGGTAACGTGCTACGTTGGCTGGCATTTAGCGTACCTAACATTCGCCGCGATTGCCTTCTGCACCTATTGCATTGGTATCCCTCTCGTCATTTGCAGCGTCACCGCATGGAAGTTCCCCATGCGATGCCGCCGCGAGCGGAAGCGCCACCACGAAGACAACACACTCACCGACACCGACGAGACTGATGCGAGCGAGCGCTGGTGGGAGAAGCACCGCGTGGTTATTGGGTCGGGTGTGTTGCATCCGACGCGTGGCAAAGGCACGGTGGTCATGATATCCCCCAATTCCGACGGGAAAATCCACGTCGAGTTTGAGCACGAGGAAGTCCACCGATACGTCGAGAAGTCATGGTCGAAAATGAAACGCATCAAAGGCAAATCTCGGAGCTGCTGCAAAACGTCGACGCACGAATACCACGCCCCAACCTTCCGCTGCAAGCGGCGCACCGAGGCAGACTACGATCGGCGCAGCGTTCGCGTGCGCTTTGGGTTCTTGTTCCATGGCTACGAATTGGATGGCAACATTGTTGTAGTGGCGTGGGAGGCAAGTGTCATGATGAGGAAGCTCTTCGTTACGTTGGCGGGGGCGAGTATCAGCGACCCGTACTTGCAAATCATTGCGGCGCTGATGATCCTCATCGTGTCTTTCGGCGCACAAGCCTTCTTTCAACCTTACGAACCTCTCGGTCTCGACGTCCTCGACTCGCTCGGTATCTTCTGCCTCCTCACCACACAGATCTTGTCTGTGCTGTTCTTGTACGGTGAGAGCGTTGAGGTGTTGCCGTTTGGGATCTCGCAAAAAGCACTCGAGGTGTTCGTCACGATCTGCCTCTTTTTCATCAACTTCATCGCGATTGCGAGCTTTTTGCTCACCTTGATGTTCTTGTACTTCGAGTTTGATTGGCGCGCGCTGAGGTGCCACAAGCGCTATACAATGCGACTCGTTACGAAGATCGGAACGTACGAAAAGCAGTTGCTTCAGAAAGACGGAGACACTCCAATCGATGGCGATCCATTGGTGCGCGAGTATTACTGGATCCATCCAACGCACGGACGGCCCGTGGAGATCGCCCCCACGCACATTTCGGCATGCGATAGCGGAGACGAAGCGGATGTGTGGCTCTGGTTCAACGCCATCGGCGAAGCTGAGTGCGCTTCGTTCGAAACGCCCCGCCTCCTTGAGCGTCTCTTCAGCGAAGAAGAGCCCTCTCCAGGAGAGATGATCTGCTTCCTCGACCCCAAGGTAATGGGCCTCTCTCCGCTGCATTACGTTCCTGAGGATATCGGCGGTTTGACACTGTCCTGCAACAAAGCAAAGGTGCGCAAGCGCGTCGAGTGGGAGGTGAATCCAAATCGACGACCGAGCCTCAGCGCCACGAAGTCGAGCGGGATCGGTCAAGTTGTGAAGCGCACCAACGAGCGACGCGCTAGTCTCTCCCCGCGAGCCGAGTCGATGTCCCCATCGAGGGGGAGCGATGAAGTTGTGATGCACATTAACCAACTCGCCGCTCGGCAAAAGCGACAGATTCAGGAGCAGGTGGACGCCGACGCGCGGCGGCAGCAGCTGCGAGGCGCGGATGGCATCGAGCTCCAAGGGATATCGGCAAGTCCAATGCGCACCGACGTACCGACCAAGGAGCGCCGGGGAAGCGGCGAGGAAGCCATGCGACGCCGGCGGCTGAACAAACGCTCGCGGCTCGATAAACTGCAGCAGCAGAAAGCCGCCGCCGCCCTGGACTGGAGGCAGCACTACTCGAACTCCAAGGGCGAGCCGTACTGGAAGCACGTCCGTACGGGTGACTTTGCGTGGGTTGCGCCACCGGGTGTTGTGCTCTTGCCGATGCGATCGATCGATGAGGGGATGTACACGCAGCAGGAGTTCATTGAGCACTACGGTGGCACCGACGAGTGGGATGCGTGCGGGGATGATGAACTAGACGCCATCAGCGCACATGGTGCGCCGCCGCCTCCCCCATCGAGCGGTCACGTAGGTGTGCGTGTTACCGTGTGAGGGGCAGAGAAAGAAAGTGCGAGAAATACTCGTACCGTATAGAAGTCCTGAAGAGAGAGGAAGGAGGGAGAGTCTACTTTACATAGGCCCCATGGGCATACAATCTAAATACATATATGATACTTTTTGGAAGAGAAGGAAAGGCTTCTACTCTAGCTCGGAACCTAGTACTAGTAGTAGGGTAAGGCTGTAGGGATAATATGATAATATGATACAGATCCCGAGCGACACTCGGGTCCCGTCTCCCCCCAGATTGTTGTAATACATTTTTGTATTACTCATTGTTCCTGAGCCGCGCTCCCGCTCCTGTCGCTCGTGATCTTTTGTTGCCATTTATGCTTGCAATCACAAGTCAGCTTTTATTTTTTTTAACGTAATGCTCGATGGCTTTGCTGATCACTGCTATCTCGCCTCGGCCGCCGTCGCGGGGCTCCTCCTCTCCCGTCGCCATCGTTCTCGTTCTCGCCGCCCTGCCGAGTCCCTCCTCTTTGATGCGTTCGATCCGCGCTCCCGTCGATCGCACTATACGGTGAAGCACACCTTCTGTGCGAAGGGCTGCCTTCCGCTGTGGGTTGCCGATCAGGAGCTCGCGCTGGCACCGTCGATCCACGCGGCGCTGCGCGCGCGTGCGATGCACCCCACGTTCGGCTATACGATCCAGCCGGATCTCGTGTGGGAGCGCGTGGCGCGCTGGCTTGCCGCTCGACATGCGTGGCAAGGCTTAACGCCGCGTGACTTTGTCTTCACGAGCAACCTCGTCTCATCGACAGTGAATGGGATTAGGGCGTTCACACGCGCCGGCGACGCGGTGTGCGTGCTGCTGCCGCTGTACCACCCCCTGCAAGCGCTGGTTGAAAAGTCGGGCCGAACGCTCGTCACGCAGCAGCTCGTGCTCTCGGAGACGACGGGGCGCTACGAGATTGACTTTGAGAAACTCCGTGCTGCGTTTAACGCGCACAGCGTCAAGCTTCTCATCTGGTGCTCGCCGCACAACCCCGGAGGCCGCGTATGGACACGCTCGGAGCTGCGCCGCGTCGTGGAGATCTGCCAATCAAACGACGCGTACATCATCAGCGACGAGATCCACTCCGACCTCATTTTGCCGTCGAGCAGCTGCCCGCACACGCCGCTCGCGGTCGTGGCGCGCGACGATTGTGAAGGCTACGCAGCAGAGCGCGTGATGACGATGAGCGGCCCGGGCAAGACGTGGAACATTGCTGGGCTGCACTGCGGCTTCGTGATCATGCAGAGCGCTGCGTTGCGAGCGAAATATTTGGCCGTCGCGGAGCACGCGTTCCTTCATTACGGCAGCGTCTTCGCTACGACTGCGCTGCTTGCGGCGTATTCGACGAGGGAGGAGGTCGCCGCAGCAGCAGCGGCCGCGGCTGGGAGTGCGAGTGCGAGTGCGAGTGCAGATCTTAGGTGTAACGTCGAGGGGGGGAGCGGCGGCGACCCCGCCGCGTGGCTCGAGCTGCTGCTGCTGCATCTGGATCGAAACGTCGACCTCGTTGTGCGAGTCGTGCGAGAGCGGATGCCTCAGCTCAAGGTGATGCGACCCGGCGCGTCATACCTGGTGTGGCTCGATTGCGAGGAGCTTCAACTCGACGGCGTTCCCCCGGAAGGAGAAGGGGAAGGCGCGCTTTCGGCGCTGATGCGATTCTTTACAGAGCAAGCCAAGGTGCAGCCGAGTCCTGGCTTTCTGTTCGGTGGTGAAGCGACAAGTCATTTCATACGATTGAACATCGCGTGCCCAACGCCCTATTTAGAGGAGGCGTTGCAGCGGATAGCGCTTGCGTACCAAGAGCTGATGGGGGAACGCCGTCGTACCTAGCCAGAGTTCACTGCTACTCTAGCATTAGTCAATTAAGATTCCTAGGCTAAGTATACGAAGCTACGACTGTCGTCGTTATTACTTCCTTCCTTGAATTTGTACTTATTAATCAAATCACTCCAGGTATCCCCTTTTACTTTAGCTCTAG
>TARA_B110000208_G_scaffold82966_1_pt1 | contig 16160 bp, 17 predicted proteins | sample TARA_B110000208 | Tara Oceans TARA_B110000208 (sample SAMEA4397426) | marine metagenome | biome: Polar Biome; feature: [SRF] surface water layer (ENVO:00010504); material: water (ENVO:00002006), including particulate matter (ENVO:01000060) such as... | depth 5 m
TAACCTGAAGGTCGTAGGTTCAAATCCTACTCCCGCAACCAAGTACCAATTAAGCCCTTGTTTTTGCAGGGGCTTTTTTATTTCCCCTGCCTAAAAGTCGTGTGGTGTGGTCAAAAATGGTCATTTTTCCTTACGCCACTAACCACAACATTAATTGCTACATCAGTTAATTAGGGTTTTTGCCAAACCTTGGCCAATTTTTGGCACTCTGTTCTTTTTATCTAGATACTCATCAAGATCCATTTTTTTAAGATTCTCGCATAGTGTAGTATAGTCAAAATTAAAATAGTTTGCGCAATCAATAATAGAAGAGAATACTATTCGAAAAGTACTGCTTAAAAGTGGTTGGCTTCCAGGCCTAATTTTTCCTTCAAGTATGAAGCCAGAAGCTAGTAATTTATCAGCGTATTTCCAAAGATCAGTTGATCGCCATGGTGGTGGCGATAAGTTAACGGCTTGTAATAGAGAGTAACCACGTCTCAAGTTTGTACTTATTGCAGTATCACGAGGAAATTTCTGATTTGGAAACTCGGCTTCGAGAGCTTTTAAAAGTTGAGGAACATTTTGGAATGGGCCCATTTCAGGCCGGTCTTCAAAAGTCAGATTATATGTTCTCCGTTTTAACTGAGACGGATTTTTTAAGGCCTTTTCAATTGTTTCTTCATCGTCATTTCCATCTAATCGGGCACGAAGCTGTGCCAAGGTCAAACCATTCCTATTTATTTCGCTATCAGCAACGATATCTCTTGCCCAATTTTTACCACTTATCTCTCTCCCAAAAATATTGCGATGCCGTTCTCTCCAAGCTGTTCCGTTGGCGGCCTCGATCGTTTTTAGGCATGCTTCTTCTATTTGTTGAGGATCGTCCGTATCAATAATATCGACCAAGTAGAAACGTAAGGTACTGTAAGATAACTTGCATTTGTGTTTGTCGCTCAGAACTCTGATTAAATCTTTATAAGTTTCAAATTCTATTTTTTCTTTATCAATAAATATCGATTTTATAGTGCAATTGGGGGTGTATTGACCCGAGGGTACTACAGTATTCCAGCCAAATTCTTTGGACTTGTATTGTAGGACAAATTCACGTTCTTTTTCGGCCAAATCATGAGCATCTTTGGCATCATATATTTTTTCAAATATTACTTTTCCACCTTCAGCCCACATAGTTCTGTGTAATCTACCTGCTTTACCCTTCTCTTCTTCCTTTGATATATTTGCAGATCTTCTGTGTTGATTATACCTTTCTTTCAAGCTTTGAACGGTTTTACCAATGTAGCATTGTTCCATGCCATCTTGAGACCTTCCGGGTATATATGCTCTATATATTAACACTATTTTATATTATCCGCATTTTACATTATGTTTATAAGATTAATTATTCATAATATGCTTTGACTAGTCCAGACTAAATAGTTTTAACGCGATCCATTGAGGGCAGTAGTAAATTTTTTTATTACATTAGTTATGAGTTTAACCAAAAAAAGTGTATAACCTATTGTTTTTATTACAAAAATACCTACCCTGAAGGTCGTAGGTTCAAATCCTACTCCCGCAACCAACAAAAATAACGCTGACTCAATGAGTTGGCGTTTTTTGCGTTTTCCCATGGCAGCTTGGCGCAGTCATGTAGCCGATTGGGCTGTCAGCAAGACGGTTCCTCTGGCCCCTTCCCTTAGAATAGGGACGGAAGCCAGAGTGAGACTGCGGGAACATAGGTAACTAAGATCAACGCACCTAAGATAGCGAGATAGAATGGCCAAATAGATTTCATCGCCTCTTCAATTTTGATCTTTCCGACAGCACAGCCAACGAACAAACATGTGCCTACAGGCGGCGTACACAGGCCGAGGCCGAGGTTCATCAGCATCATGATGCCAAACTGTGTTGGGTCCATGCCAAGGCCTTTGGCGATGGGAAGGAAGATCGGAGTGCAGATCAGGATCAGTGCAGCCATGTCCATGATCATTCCGAGGATCAACAAGATCACGTTAATCATCAATAATATGATGATTGGATTGTCAGAAATCGTAACCAGAGCATCGCTGAGGCGAGCAGGCACTTGGTAGAGTGCTAAAAGATACGCAAACGAGCTTGCGAAGGCGATCAGGATCATCACCATTGACGTCGTGCGCACAGTGCCCGTGATTGCTGTGATGAAGGATTGCCAAGTCAGACTGCGATAGAAGAAGGTGGTAAGTAGGATTGCGTAGATCGCCCCAAATGCACCTGATTCAGTCACCGTAAAGACGCCGGACAGCGTACCACCAACAATGATAACAGCCGTCATGAATCCTGGAATGGCGTCGCCCGCCGTGCGTCCAACTTCTTTCCAACCGGGGAAAGGTTCGGACGGATAGTTGTGTCTGATGGATAGGATGTAGGCGGCGATAGCTAAGCTCAAACACATCAACATGCCAGGAATGACGCCAGCCAAGAACAACTTGGACACTGAAATGCCGCCACCCGCAGCGACCGCAAAGATAATCATGTTGTGGCTTGGTGGAATTACAATGCCCGCGATGGAGGATGTGACAGTGACGTTCACTGCGAAATCAGGGCGATAGCCGCGTTCTTTCATCACTGGAACAAGGATTGATCCAAGCGCCGAGATATCCGCCACAGCAGAGCCTGAAATGCCGCCGAACAGCATCGAGGAGAAGATGTTCACCATCGCAAGGCCACCCTTGAGGTGACCGACCAATGCAGAGGCAAGTTTGACCAGCCTCATCGCGATGCCGCCGTGAAGCATGATTTCACCCGCTAATACGAAGAACGGGATGGCCAATAATGAAAAGACCGACACGCCAGCTGTAGCGCGCTGGAATGTGATGAGCATCGGAAAGCCTTCGTACCAAAAGGCAGATGCCGCCGCGAGGCCCATAGCAAACGCAACAGGAATGCCGACCACGACGCCAATCGCGAATACGAGCATAAGGATGGCTAGGCCCATGTCAGGACTCCTGAAATTCTGGCCTTGGCAGCCACTGCGAGAAAGTGAGTATGCGAATAATACCGCGCGCGCCGGCATTCAGTACGATCAATGCACCGCATAGGGTTATTGCGAGTGTGCGAAAGCTTTCTGGAATATTGAGCATTGGCAGATATGAATCCCAGCCAAACAGCATCAGTTGAATGCCTGCGTAGCACATTACGCCGCCAAAGGCGGCAAGGATAAAATCAATCCCTACCATGACTATCTTCTGGATTCGGGTTGGCATCATATCCCTAAACAGGGAGACGCCGAGATGCGTGTCGTCTTTGACGCCAGAGGCTGCACCAAGAAATGCAATATAGCACACGAGCAAGAGCGCGAGCTGTTCGACCCATGTCGGTGTGAAATTCATAATGTAGCGTCCGAACACCAACCATCCAAAGGTTACGACCAGAACAACAAGTGCGAGCGACGCTGTAAACATGCTGATCCATTGAATGATGCCAAGCACCTTTTCAATATGGACGATAATAGACTTTCGGTTAGTCATTCGTAACTCGCGATTTATCAAAAGAAAATGGCTGAACGGCCCACGATTAGGTGATCGCGGGCCGTTCAGGTCTTTGAGGTCGATTAACCGCCGTTGCGGATCATGTCGACCAAGCCAGCCAAGTCAGGGTTCGCTGCAAGGAACTTATCGTATACTGGGGCCATTGCTGCTTGGAATGGGCCTTTGTCTGCGATTTCATTAACCACTGTACCGCCGTCTTGGACGATTTTCATGCTGGCCGCTTCACGTGCCTGCCACAACTCGCGCTGCAACTCTGCGCTGGCGCGACCGGCTTTCATCACGACGTCCTGCTGCTCAGGTGTCAGCTTGTCCCAAGAGATTTTGCTCATGCACAGGCATTCTGGAATGATCAGGTGCTCTGTGAGTGAGTAATACTTGGCAACTTCAAAGTGACTTGTGGACTCGTATGATGGTGGGTTGTTTTCCGCGCCATCGACAACACCCGTTTGGATTGACTGATACACTTCAGCAAAAGCCATAGGGGTTGCGTTGCCGTCCATGGATGCAACCATGTCCACGAACAGATCATTGTTCATAACGCGAATTTTCAGACCTGCCACATCAGCAGGTGTGTTGATCGGGCGCATCGAGTTGTAAAAAGAACGCGCGCCAGCATCGTACCAACCGAGCGGAACAACACCACGTTTCTTCATGCCTTCGCCGATGGCATCACCGACTGCGCCGTCCATCAATTTGTACATCTCTGGAATGCTACCGAAGATGAAAGGCAAGGACACAACGTTGGCTTCAGGAACAGACGTTCCAAATGGGCCAAGGCTGAATTCACCAAAATCGATCACACCAAGGCGAAGCTGCTCAATCGCATCTGGCTGGCTTCCGAGAACGCCGTTGTGGAATGTTTTTGCCGTAACTGCGCCGCCAGTCCCTTCAGAGACTGCGTCCGCAAAAGATTCCATTGCTATAGAAACAGGGTAATCCTCAACGTGGATGTTCCAGCCGCGAAGCTGTTGTGCTGAAACACTTGACGCTGCAAGTGCGATGCAGCTGCCGATAAGAGCACTGCGAATTGTGACGTTTAAGTTCATGATATCCTCCCAGATACATTTTTGGTTTTAGTGATCAATAAAAGGTAATAAATCAGTCGATTGCGTAAACAGGTATACTAGTATTTAAAATGAAAACCAAAGTCAATCAAGCCTGTTATTTCACTCTTGATTTCAATCGATCGTTGCATTGCTTAGGCAGTGCCACGGTGGGGGCGGTCCTTGGTTTTGTTGAAGATCATCCCGTCCAATAATTCAGCAAGCTCTGGACGCACCGCAGGGCCATTGGAAATTGCGACAACAATTTGGCTGCCATCCCCGCGCAGCACGAAAGTCCCCGGCTCCGCGAAACGGCCATCTGCTTCTTCAGGGGAAATGGGTTCGGTTACGTATACACCCAGCGTCGCCATTTGTTCTTCGCTAAGATCATAACCCAGATCGAACCCCCAACCGAACTCGGCTTGGTCAGCCGTCGCTTTCACTTGAGAGTCCGCTGAAACCACGGCGATGTCGAACCCAGCATCTGCCCACTGCGTCCGCATATCATTGAGGGTGTTGAGATATTTCTTGCACCGTGGGCAATGCTTGCCACGATAAACCACGAGTAGGGTCCAGTTTTTCTTTTGACCGCCGACGGTAATGCTACCACCGTTGACCTTGGGAAATGTCATAGGCTTCAAAATACTTCCGGGGATTGGTTTGGGCGTAGGCATTTCAGACTCCTAAAAATTTGGGACTGGAACGAGGATTCCATGAAAATCTACATCTACGCTACTAGAATACCAGGTAATAATCTAGTATGAAGTGGGTATGATGCGGCCTTTTATGCGCGTTAGTTTCCTTACAATTCACCAAGACTGGAATGATCTGATGTTAACACTTCAAAGGCTCGACAGCAGTGATGCCGCCCGAATTCTAAAGGGTGCTAGGGCAAAAGCAGAAGAGATCGGTGTTGGGATGTGTATCGCCATAACCGACGAAAGCTGTAATCTACTGGCGTTCCAACGCATGGATGGCAGCAAGATCCCGAGCATCACATTGGCGATCGACAAAAGTTACACCGCCTCAGGTACGCGCAAGCCGACGCATGAGCTTGCCGAACCAAGCATGCCCGGCAACCCTGTTTACGGACTTACGTCTACAGTGGGCGGCAGAATGATCGTGATCGCAGGTGGCTTGCCGATTTTCGTGGCGGGCGAGGTCATTGGGGCAATTGGTGTAAGTTCTGGAACCCCCGCGCAGGACTTGGCCATCGCGGAGGCTGGAGTGCAGGCTTTTGATCAGTTGCGCCCTTAATTTTTAAGCGTCTTGAAGTAGTCAAAAATTTCAGGAACGTTGCCTTGGCTAAGACCTGCATCAACGGCAGCCTAAAGGTTATGTGATGTCCCTCCAGCAATCTCAGATCGCGTGCCCATATCCTCAACCATCTTAAGAAAATAGCCGAGATCTTTGTCAGCATCGGCGATGGAAAAGCCTAAATCACTGACACCACCGACCGCGTATTTCTTACAAAACCCTATGAACGGCGAATTCGATGGACCTGTCGACATAATATCGAAAAGTTGCTGATGGTCCACGCCCGCTTGATCCGCGACGGCGAACGCTTGGCTCATTGCGCTGACCGTGGTCATTCCCATAAAGTTATTGATAAGTTTTGTCGTATGTCTGGCCTCAAGTGCACCGAGGTAGAAAATATTCTCACCAAGCACGTCCAATACGGGTTTCACGGTGTCAAAGGTGTCTTTGTCACCTGCCGCCATGATGTTTAGCAGACCATCTTTAGCGTGAGCGGGTGTGCGGCCGAGTGGGGCGTCAATCATACCAGCACCCTTAGCGGCAAGATCTGCGCTAGTTTTACGTGTGGAGTCGGGAATAGATGTTCCAAAATCAATCACAACTGCGCCGTCTTTGATCCCTGCAAGAATACCGTCATCACCGTAGATCAATCCTTCGACAACATCGGAGGTCTTTACGCAGAGCATAATAATGTCGCATTGTTTGGCCATGTCTTTGGGTGAACTGGCCACACGCGCGCCCGCACGCCCCAGCATGTGAATTTCAAAAGCAGTCATATTTGCCGCAGAAAAATGCAGACAGGTGCCGTCCCGCGCGACGGGAGCGGCAAGGTCTGTGCGCGTCCAGTCCAAGATTGGCATGAAGTTATAACAGACTGTTTTGATACCCTCGGCACCTAGATTGGCCAGCGATTATCGGTAGTTGGCAAAAAGAGTGTTTAGATCACCAGTTCCCCGCTTGATGTCTTCGTGGACTGGCAGGCTTTCAACGACGTCCCACGTAAAGCCGGCCGCTGTAATTTCGTCGCGACGGGCTGCAATATCATCGCACGACCAGATTTCGCCTTAGGGCACAGAGTATAGCGCGCTAACAATTCCTTGCGCGTCTGTCTGTGCCAATTGATCTAAAGGGATCAGGTCAAATTCACCGAACCAGCGCCATTTTTCCCGCATTTTTTAGTCCCTGTTGCTTTCACGCCACTCAGCATACCGTTTGGATGTTTCTGGATCGGAGGGTGGGTAAAGACCACGAATTGATACACCGCGAAGGACTTCGCCAAGCACAAATTTTTCGAACAATTCCATCTCAACACTGTCTTGTGCGATTTCGTCTGCAAGGTGACGTGGAATGATCATCACGCCGTCATTATCGCCCAGAACGATGTCGCCAGGATAAACCGCGACACCGCCACAGGCGATGGGCAGGCCGATATCTACAGCGTGGTGTTTGGTTAGGTTCGTGGGTGCAGATGGCTTGGCTGCAAACACAGGCATATCCAACGCAGCCGCGCCCGTTGCATCGCGAATACCACCATCTGATACGACACCAGCGCCACCACGGATCTGCAAGCGTGTGAGCAAGATAGATCCCGCCGAGGCCGCAGATGCATCGCCGCGGCAGTCCATAACCAAAACGGAACCCTCAGGGCATTCTTCGATCGCGACTCGCTGAGGGTGATACGGTTCACGAAACGCTTTAATGGGGTCGGTGTCAGGGCGGGCAGGAATGTAGCGAAGAGTATAAGCAGGGCCGACCATCACTTGTTTAGCAGACCCAAGTGGCGCGATCCCTTGAACGTAGCAATTTAGATATCCACGTTTGTAGAGAAGCGTTGCGATTGTCGCGGTGCTTGCTCCCTTCAAAAACTGAAGTGTGTCGGGTCTCAATGGAATGTTATCAGCGATTTCGGGATTTGGCATAAGGTGGTGTGTCCTTACCTTGAAGTGATGGGCACAAGCGCCCCGCGCGCTTGGACGACTGCGCCAGATAATTCGCATGCCGCAGCGATGGTAGCTGGCAATGAATTACCCTCGCTTAGGCCAGCAAGAATAACTGCGTTAAAGCTATCGCCTGCCGCAGTTGTGTCGATAACCTTAGTAATCGGCGGAACAGCAATCGTGCCCTCGCTATCAGGACTCTGGTGAAAAATTGCATCAGCGCCGTTCTTCACAACGACCGTATTCGCCCCAACAGACAGATATCTTGCAGCCGTTGCTTTCGGGGTGGCATCTGCGAACCAAGAGGCTTCGTCTTCGAATGACGGCAGAATGATATCGGATACCTCTGCACCGGCCATGATGACCCCTAACATGGTGTCTGTATGGTCCCACAAGCGTGGACGTAGATTGGGATCAAAGGCGATTAACTTCCCCTCAGAACGCCCCTCGCGAAGGGCGGACAAAAGGGCGTCACGCCCCTCTGGGTCGAGTATCGCCAAAGTAATGCCCGAAAAGTAAATCGCGTCATGATCGGTAATCGCGCTTTTCAGGGCCGCAGGATCGGATGCTAGGCAGCGTGCAGCAGATTGACCGCGCCAATAGGAAAAACTGCGCTCCCCGTTTTCAAGCGAAATCAGGTAAAGACCAACTGTTCTGTTAGGCACTTCAATCACATAATCGACGCTTATATCGGCATCTGAGATTGCATCGCGCAGCTGGTCTGAAATCGCGTCAGTTCCTAGACCTGTAAAGAACGACACGTCGATATCGGCATTGAACCGTTTCAAGTACCAAGCGGTGTTGAATGTATCACCCGCAAACTGCAGCCGAAATGTCCCGGCCTCATCTTGAGGCGATAGTTCCGCCATGCATTCCCCGATTGTGAGAATTTTCATGATACTTCTCTACAAAAAATCATCACGCCGGGGCGTGAAATAATCGATGAGCGTCCCTGGCTCCAAGCACAGACAGCCGTGGACCATGTCGCTAGGAGTGACAAAATTGTCACCTGCGCCGACCTCACGCTCTTCGTCGGCCAAAATAAATCGAAAACGTCCCTTTTCGACGTAGGTCGATTGCACGTGGGGATGATTGTGCAGGGCTCCAATGGCCCCAGTAGCGGCAGACCGGAATGCGACGACCATCATTTCAGGATAATCCGAAAGAACCTGCCTCGTTATATCTTCGCCTACTTTAATGACTGGAAAATCCGTCATGCTTTATCCTTTTGAAAGCGATTAGCTGAACAGCATTCCGCCGTTTAAGTCGATGTTCGTACCTGTGATGAATGCGCTGTCGTCACACGCAAGGAACAGAACTAGATTTGCAGCATCATCAACATGACCTTGGCGTTTCATTGGCGCGTTGGCTTCGAACCCGCGACGACCTGCATCTGGTGTGTGGATGTTGTGGAAATCTGTGTCGATCATACCAGGGCAAAGCGCGTTGACCCGCACGTCTGGTCCGACCTCCTTGGCAAGCCCGCGTGTCATGGTCATCACAGCACCTTTGGACGTGGCATATGCCAACGATCCTGGCCCGCCACCATCGCGGCCCGCTTGGGACGCAAGGTTCACAATCACGCCTTTGGACATGTGCTCAAGGCAGGCTTTGGTCATCATGAACGTGCTTGTCAGGTTCAGGGTCATGACCGTGTTCCAATGAGCAAGATCCATTTCTGCTATCGTTTTTCGGGCGACCAGACCACCGGCATTGTTCACCAAAACATCAACGCCACCAAAGTTGTCAATTGTGGCGCTGACCAGTTTATCAACACCCTCTTGCACATTCAGATCGGCCTGCACGGCAATCGCTTTGCCACCAGCGGCTGTGATGCCGGCGACAACGGCGTCTGCACCCTTGGAACTTTCAAAATAGCTGAGCGCGACGTTCGCGCCTTCGGCGGCAAGCTTCTTGGCTGCTGCAGCACCAATATCGCGCCCGCCACCTGTGACTATGGCTGTTTTCCCTGCAAGTTTCATGGATAATCCCTTAACTGTTGAGCTTCATAAAGTAGTCGAAAATTTCGGGGACATTTCCGTCGCCCATCCCCGCATCCACCGCAGCTTGAAGGTTGTTGGACGTGCCTTCTGCGATCTCGGCGCGGGTGCCCATGTCTTCTACCATTTTGAGGAAATAGCCCAAATCCTTGTTCGCGTTATTGAGCGAAAACCCAAGGTCGCTAACGTTATCAACCGCGTATTTTTTGGCAAACCCCATGAAGGGCGAATTGGACGGCCCAGCCGACATAATGTCGAACAATTGCGCACGGTCAACGCCAGCGCGGTCAGCCACGGCAAAGGCTTGGCTCATCGCTGTGACGGTTGTCATGCCCATGAAATTGTTTATTAATTTTGTCACATGACCCGCGCCCAAGGCCCCAAGATGGAATACGTTTTCGCCTTGGTCTTCCAAAACCGGTTTTACCTTATCATATGTGGCTTGGTCGCCAGCGGCCATGATATTAAGCAACCCGTCCTTGGCGTGTGCGGGCGTACGGCCCAATGGGGCGTCGATCATGCCCGCGCCCTTGGCGGCCAAATCGATGCCGATTTTGCGCGTCGATGCGGGGACCGATGTGCCGAAGTCGATCACAGTTGCGCCCTCTTTGATGCCTGCCAAAATGCCGTTGTCGCCGTAGATCAGGCTTTTGACAACTTCAGACGTGGTCACGCACAGCATGACGATATCGCAGGCCTCTGCCATCTCCTTTGGCGTCGTCGCGATACGCGCATTGCCGCGCGCCATGACCGTATCAAGCACGTCTTGTTTGCGGGCCATCACGACCATTTCGTACCCGCGATTTTGCAGGTTTTCGACCATATTGCCGCCCATAAGGCCAAGGCCGATAAAGCCGATCACTGGTTTGGTCATGATAAATACTCCGTTACTTTAAATGGGATCACAGGAAGTCTTCGCGGTGCGGCGTAAAGACGTCCAAAAGCGTGCCAGCCTCAAGGCAGGTTGCGCCATGTTCGATGTTGGGTTGTTTGTAAAGTGAGTCGCCCGCGCTCACGACGTAGGTGTCATCGCCCACGGTGAACTCAAACTTACCGGACATCACATAGGTGATTTGTTCGTGCACATGGTGGTGCAGCGGCGCGGTGGTACCCGCGTCGAAATGGACTTCGACGATCATCAGATTGTCGTTATGCGCGCCGATTTTACGCGACAGGCCATCGGCCACTGTTTCTAGTTTGCCGTCTTGTCCGGGGAAATGGTTTTTCATAGTCATCTTTTTGGCCCTTAGCTATTGGCAAGTTTCTTCATCACGACGCGGAAGGTGTGTTCCTCCGGGTCGGTGAAATACAGATCGGCGTCATAGCCCTGATCGTCCATAAAGTTGAAAATCCGCTTTGGTTCGTCCAGTTTATACGGCACCAAAAGCGTCGCAATCCGGTGGCGTGTTGCGGCGGGATAATGCACCTTCAATACCGTGCTGATGGGTAGCCCTTCATAATCGGCAGGGTCCACACCTGCAAATCCTGTGTCTTGGCTGATCTGCGGTTTACCAGCCTCGGACCAGACGACTTGGCCGTAGAAACCTGCCTTTTCGCCAGTGTTACGGAACGACGATTTGCCCAGATCATATGGGTTGTTGGCGTGCAGCAACCAATCGACGGTCACAGGCGTTTCGGCGTCGACCTTATCAATGATCACGAAATAGGAATTGCGCACAAAGTAAATTTCGCGTTCGGCGCGGGTGACTTCTGGTGACAGGCTTTGGTAGGCTCCCGTCGCATCGCCGCGGATCAAGTAATGATCATCATGGGTTTCCGCGGCAAGAATCCGGCCCGTCGCGGCCATGGCCTTGGACTTATCTTTTTCCGCGTACTGCCCTTTTCCGTTGATCAAGATCGCGTTTTTGGATCGCGTCTGTCGGCGCCAAGTGCGGTGCATGCTAGAGTTGAAGGCGACGTAATGCCCCGACTGGATCGCCATATCTTCGCCAAAGGCCGACATGCAGAAAGAGTTTTGATCGCCGTGGCTGTGGCTGATTGACCCGAACTGCGACGACTTGAACACGAAATGCACATGGCTGTCGGGGTCGTCCATCGCGTGTTGCACGCCAACCCACCCGATGCCTTTGAAATGGCGTAGGCCGCTTTCAGGTGAGGTTGCAGGCACCACGGGGAAATCCGTTTGGAACACAAGCTCGTCGAAATGCGTGTCCCACCAACCCCAGTTGTAAAACGCCATTTCCGTTCCCGGATTGGTGCGCAGGTTTTCGTCGCAATACCACTGATACGCGCCATTGCCGGTGGCCCCTGCGAACTGGCGCAGGTTCAGGCCGGTTTTCACGCACGGCAGATCGCCCATGGTGCTGTCGTCGCCCATCGTCGCGCGGCGGGTGTTTGGGGCCTTGCAATACAACGGGAAATCACCGGTGTTTTGGAAGAACGGCCGTTTATAAAGATCCAGCCCCATGTAGGATTTCAACCGGTTTGCGGAATCGATTAAATAGGCGATACCCATCATCCAATAATGCGTGCCCTCGGCCCAACCGCCGTCGCTGTCGCCCCAAGGAGAATAGACGGTGGATAGGAATTCGATGGAATAGTTCAGCCAGTCGCGGGCGTCGTCATCTTTGTCATCGCCAAGCAGCGCGATGCAAGCAGGCACAATCACTAATGACACTGACCGCACGGCGTGGCTGTCATAGGGAAATAGATGGATTTTCGCGCTCAGGATCGCGTGTTCAGCGATGTCGCGGGTCCGTTCGAGCAATGCGGCACGCACGGTTGTGCGCTCGTCCTCGGACAGTTCATCATACAGCCAGTCATAACCCCACGCCAGCGCATTGCACACGCGGTAAGCCCATTCGTCGGTATAGGCGCGGGATGTGACTCCCATCGGGTCCCAGCTTGCGGCTTCGAGCAGCCATTCTTTGGCGCGGGCGGTCATGGCAGCGTCGCCGGTGACTTTGCCGCCAATCGCAAGGTGACGGATCGCATACCAGACCTCTTGCAGGTCGATATAGGTTTGCCGCCAGATTGGGGCAGTGCGTTGGTGGTTGGGGTATCCCGCAGGTTCGCGGATAATATCGCGGTCCATCCATGGTGCCACGGATTTGTCGTAGAACGTGGACCAAGTGCAGTGATCGGGATCGGCCTTCACCGCATTCATGAAATCGCCCAAACGGTCATTGGTCATCCACAGGCGTGGATGGTCCATTGCGACGTTATTCAGGCGCTCATCACGGGACGGCAAAGGCGTCTCTGCCAAGCCTTCAGTGATGGTGAAACTGCGGAGCGTGCTCCATGTGCTTGTCACAGCATCGCCGTCCCATGTTGCATAGGACCAGTGGTAATCTGCAGGGCCAAGCGTCGCATCGGGTGTAAAGAAATTCAGCGGCAGGTCAGTGAACTGTTGCGTTTTGCCTTTGGGGAATGCTGGATCGGTCGAGAGGCGCAGCACATAGCGCGCATCGTCATCAACCACCGGAATCCACATGAAACGAGGCGGATTTTCGGTCACGCCTGTGTCGGCAGTCGGACTATATTGAATAGTCAAACGCCCTGCTTTTGGCTCGTCGAGAAGGGGAAGAGTGCTGGCAGACATAGATCAGAATTCCTGCGAAAAATTAGTAGGGTAGGAGGCGGCACAACATGCCGCCCCCGATTGGTTTAGTTGTACTGACGGTCGTATGCAGATTGCATCGCGGCTAGAACGTCGTTGAAGCCCATCTTGTCGAGTGTGGCCATGTAGTCGTCCCACTCTTCTTCGATGCCGCCACCGAGAACCCAAGCCTGCTGACGCTCAAGCATATAGGTGCGGATCTGGCTCCAGTTTTTGTCGTAGACGCCTTGCTCTTCTTCGTTGAAGGCAACGCCCAAGAACTGTTCGACCAGATAATCGCCAGCATCATAAAGCTCGATACCTTTGATCGCGGATGGGTTTGTCCACTGGATTTCATATTTGAAATCTTGTGGGTATCCGCGCTGAACCTGTGAACCAACTTGGTACAGCTGGCTGTTTACAGGACCGGCATCCATGAACTCTTTGGTAAAGATCGCTTCGCCGTCGACGACTTCGTAGTGCGTGCCCTCAATACCAAAGTTAGCCAAACGACGGCCTTCAGGTGTGAAGTAAAAGTCGAAGTACTTGATCGTTGTGACCGGATCAGGGTTGGTGTGCGAAATTGCCCAGCCATCTGGCTTTACCGGAATGCGGCGGTGCTCTGCTATTTGAACGCCAGAGATGGACGCAGGCGGCGCGATTACGGCAAGGTCAAAGCCTTCGATCTTGTTGCGCAGCTTAGGGTTGTAGCCCGAAGTAGACGCGAACCAATCGTGGGTCATGCCGCCAAGGTTTTCGGACAAAAGATATTCACGCGCAGTGGAACCGCGGGTGAAGACTTCTGCGTCGATCAGGCCTTCTTCGTACCATGCGTGGATGTTCTTGATACCCTCGCGATAGCCTTCGCCAGCGTAGCCGTGGGCGATCTGACCATCTGCAACCAAAAAGTCGTGTGCTGTGTCAGACCCAGAGGAACGACCGTCCCAAAGTGTGACCAGACGCAACAATTCCTGCCACTGACGCACGAAGAACGGTACTTCGTCCTTAAGGCCGTTGCCGTTTGGATCGTCGTTGCGGAACGCGGTCAGAACTGTGTGTAGTTCTTCGACGTTTGTTGGCGTCTCTAAGCCGAGTTTATCAAGCCAATCCTGACGCATCCAATAAGCGCGACCATATTTGCCATCTGGCAAGTACGGGATGTAATAGAGGTTGCCGTCAAAGGACGAAACAGCCGCCATTTTTTCTGGATACTGCTCGAAATACGCTTTCATGTTCGGCGCGTGCTCGGCGATCAGATCGTTCAGGGGAACAAATGCACCCTGTGGGCCGTATTCGTTGACCATGTCTTTGATCTTATCACCGCCAACGATGTGTGGGATGTCGCCGGATGCAAGCATCAGGTTGTGGGCCTCGGCAGAGCTTGGGGTGTTGGTGCCGAATGTTGCGCCGATCAAGGACACGCCAGTCAACGCGCGCGCAGCTTGCTCAACCGGCCATTCTGAATCGTAGAAATAGCGTTTGTTGTGCAGGTGAACGGTCAGCTCGACCGGTTCATCCGTGATCCGAAGATGCCCGTCTGCGAACGCAGGCGTCACCATCGCTGTGGACAGCATTGCGGCTGCCATCATAGTCAGTTTACGCATAGATATTTCCTCCCATTATGCGGTTGTTGTGCACTTCAACGGTCATTCTTTTACGCCTCCCAGCATGATGCCTTTATTGAAGTATTTCTGAATAAACGGATAGAAGATCAGGACAGGGATGATGGAACACACCATGATCGCTGCCGTGACGGTTTCGACAGAATAGCTGAAGTTCAGAACCTGAAGTCCGAATTCTTCGTCGTCTTTAAGGGTCGCAATCACTTGGCGCAGGTACACCTGCAGCGGAATTTTCTGCTCGTCTTTCAAAACGATCATCGCCCAGAAAAACCCGTTCCAGCGGGCGACCATGCAAAACAGAATGATCGTCGCGATGGCGGGTTTGGACAAGGGGATGAACACTTTCCAAAGCACTTGGAATTCATTGGCACCGTCCATGCGTGCGGCTTCCTCAAACGACTCTGGGATCGCTTCAAAGAAGTTGCGCAAAAGAATGATGTTGAACGCGTTACAGGCGAACGCGATGATTAGGCCAAAGTAGCTGTCCATCAATCCCAAGTCGCGCATGTTCAAGAAGAACGGGATCAGACCCGCGTTGAACCACATCGTAAAGGCAACAAACAGGTTGAAAAACCGGCGCCCGATCAATTGCGGACGCGACAGCGCATAGGCCCCTGGAATGATTATCAGCAAGCTGACGAATGTACCGCCGAACGTATAGATGAACGTATTCACATAGGACGTCCAAAACAATGGCTCTGACAGTACGTATTTATAGGCCGAAATCGTAGTGGCGATTGGCCGATAGACCACAGTTCCTGCGCTGGCAGCGGACCCGTCGCTAAACGACACTGCCGTGATATAGATGAACGGATATAGCGTCGACAGTGTGAACAATGCGATCAAGGCCATGTTCATATAGACAAAGAATTTGTCGCCGCGAGAGTAAAGATTCATGTTTGCCATTTTCAGCCTCCTACCAAAGCGATGTGCGTGAATAACGCTTTGAAATTGTGTTGGCGGTCATCACCAGAACAAACGCGATGACGGCGTTAAACAAACCAGCTGCGGCAGCCAAATCGTATTGGGCACCCTGCACACCTTGGCGATAGATGTATGTATTGATCACATCCGCCGTCTCGTAGGTGGCAGGTTGATACAGCACGATGATCAGCTCGAACCCGACCTCAAGAAGGTTGCCGATGCGGATGATCAGCATGATGATAATCGTAGGCAAAATCGACGGGAGTGTGATTTTCCATATCATCTGCCAACGGCTTGCTCCATCAACCACGG
>TARA_B110000208_G_scaffold37425_1_pt1 | contig 16142 bp, 15 predicted proteins | sample TARA_B110000208 | Tara Oceans TARA_B110000208 (sample SAMEA4397426) | marine metagenome | biome: Polar Biome; feature: [SRF] surface water layer (ENVO:00010504); material: water (ENVO:00002006), including particulate matter (ENVO:01000060) such as... | depth 5 m
TAGAATTGGTGTTCAAAGTACAACAAAAAGTCGCTAACTAGTAATAACTTTGGAGCTGCATACATTGCGGCTCCACACTAGCTCGCAATATACTGCAACTCTACCCATGGAAGCATTACACAGGTAAATCGCGACTATCGGCTATGGCTTCCATAGTGATGTAAGAGGTCACAGCTTCCAGCTCTAGCTTTTTAATCAGCCTTTGATAAACCTGATCAAAATCATTCATATCTTTGGCTACTACTTTAAGCATGTAGTCATAGTCACCTGCAATGCGGTAAAAGTCGATCACATTCTCCAACGCCAGTACCGTAGTGCGAAAATGCGCTAACCACTCTGCACTATGATGACGTGTGCGCACCATAACAAACACCGCCAAATTCAAGCCAATTTTGGTGTGTTCTAGGCGCAACGTTTGGCCAGTGATTACCCCCATTTCTTTAAGCCGTGCTAGTCGGCGCCAACAGGTGTTTTGTGAAATACCTATTAAGTCTGCAAGCTCGCGCTGTGACAGTGATGCGTCTTTCTGTAGGGCACGTATAATTGCTTTGTCGTTATTACTTAAATTATTATCAATTTTGTCGTTCATATGATCTTTTAATAGGCCTATGATGTTATCAGATGTGTGCATTAATCTACAACTATAGTGATAAAATTCTCAATTATCAAGTCACGTAATTGAGTGCAATTTATGCCTACTACTTCTGCCACCTGTTTGTTGGAAACCTTCCAAGAACAGTTTTTTCGTACCGACCTCACAGCCTATTTGTCCCAAGGTTTGATTGGCGAGGGAGTGAAAATACCCGGGATTAACGGTGTAAAAACACTGATTTATGCAGACTATGTAGCGTCTGGCCGCGCACTACAACAAGTAGAAGAGTTTATGCTTAATGAAGTGTTGCCCTATTATGCCAACAGCCACACAGAGGCGTCATTTTGCGGGCAGTTTATGACTCAGCTGCGCCAAAGCTCACGTGAAACTATCGCTCAAATCTGCGGTGCAGATAGTCGGCATGCTGTGGTTTTTACGGGTGCGGGTGCTACCGCGGGCCTTAATCGACTTGTCCATCTTTTGGGTGTGAATAAGCCAACTAAACAAGTGCCCCTAGTGATTACAGGCCCCTATGAACATCATTCAAACATCTTGCCTTGGCGTGAAAGTGGTGCGCAGGTCATCCAGCTACAAGAAGCTGTAGAAGGTGGTCCAGATTTAGTTCAATTAGAAGAGTTGCTTCAAACCAATAGCGCACGTTTAATTGTGGGTGCTTTTTCAGCAGCTTCTAACGTGACGGGTATTAAAGCAGATGTGTGTAAAATCACTAAACTGCTAAAGCTATATGAAGCCCTAAGTGTGTGGGACTATGCTGGTGGTGCTCCTTACATGAACATTGACATGGCAGCAGGTACAGACTTTGAAATTGATGCAGTGGTTATGTCTCCACATAAATTTATTGGAGGCCCTGGTGCATCTGGAGTGATGATTGTGCGCAAGGCCGCTGTCACAGCTACCACCCCCACTAACCCTGGAGGTGGAACGGTAAGTTTTGTATCGCCGTGGGAGCATCATTACTCAGAAAGTATTGTTGCCAGAGAAGAGGCAGGCACCCCTAATGTGGTGGGTGATATTCGTGCCGCCCTTTGTTTTATTGTTAAGGCAGCTATAGGCCAAGATTACTTTGATAAGCGTCTGGAAGAGTTACGTCTGCGGGCCATAAAAGTATGGGCACATAACCCCAACCTTACCCTATTGGGCAACCCCAATGCTCACAACCGCTTGCCCATTTTTTCATTCCAAATATATGACCCAGACACTACCAAGTTGGTACATCAGCAACTGATTACACGTATGTTATCTGATGTTTATGGTATTCAAGCTCGTGGTGGCTGTGCATGTGCTGGGCCTTATGCCCATCGCTTGTTAGATATTGATCAGGCCCGCTCAACAGTGCTTAAAGAGGCTATTTTACAAGGTGAAGAAATACACAAGCCAGGCTGGACTAGGCTGAGTTTTTCGGTACTTATGAGTGATGAAAAAGTGGATAACATCATTCAGGCAGTAGACCAGCTAGCTAGCAACCCAAACCAGCACAGTGGTTCATATCAAGTAGATGAACCTAACGCACGTTTTGCATTGAGAAGCTGAATTCAAACACACAAGTGTTGCCTTGCTTGTTTGAAGCTTTATTTTAACACTTCTCTAAATTTGGAGGCGCAGTGCTTTCACGAATAACCAAAGACACTGGCAGTATTACGGTATGGTCGTGAATATCTTTATCTGGTGATTCAATTCGCTGCATTAACATGGACGCCGCGGTCTCACCAAGAAAAAATCTGTCTTGGCGGATGGATGTGAGCGATGGGATGTATTGTTCTGAAAAATCAATGTCATCAAAGCCCATCACTGAAACGTGGTAAGGCACGTGGTAATCATGGCGAGACAATTCGGCAATGAATCCCAGGGCAAGTTGATCTGATGCGCAAAACACTGCAGTGGGGCGATCATCTAATGCGATCCAAGCTTGCGCTGCGATACAACCTGCGGCCAGTGAAAAATCACCACTAATGATCCATTGAGATTTTAATTCAAGCTTAAGCGTTTTGAATTCACAAATAAATGCATCTTTTCGAGCCTGAGCAAGGACATTATTTTTAGGGCCAGTTACATGGCCTATTTTACGATGCCCCAAGCTATGTAAGTGCTTAATGGCTTTGCGTGTGCCTTCCTCGTTTTCACTGCGTACAGATGGGAAGTTTGCTCCCTCGATCCACTCACAGGCGAACAAAATGAATTTGGACTTCGAAGCTTTTTCCAAAGACTTGACCACCTCAGCATCCAACCCACCATCAAGGATAATCATGCCGTCAGCACGAGCGTCATCAAGGTAATCAACGAGTAGCTCACCACTTGTGTGCACTTGGTTAGTGCTGGCGATTAACATGGAGTATCCCTTGCTTGAAAGATAGCGAGAAATGCCTTCAAGAATGTTTGAAAAGAATGGATTAGCCAAATCTGGTAATAAAACCAATATTGAATGCGCACGTTGCGTGCGAAGGTTTCTTGCTGCTCGATTAATGCGATAGCCAGTTAATTTCACGGCGTCAAAAACACGATCTTTGGTTGATGTAGACACAATATTAGGGTGAGACAAGGTGCGTGAGACTGTTGCCGTTGAAACCCCTGCAGCGCGTGCAACATCTTGGATGGTTGAATTTTTCAGTGTCGTAACCTTATATGTAGCACATCTAATACAGGGTGGGCTTTCATTGTAATCGTTTACATAAACACTTGACAAGATCAGTGTTGATAAAGTTTAATGTAATCGATTGCATTTTAAGTGATCAGAAAAATAACTGGCGAAAAGCCGCATTTTTGGAGTATAAACTCATGTCTAAAATATTGAAATCGCTACTAATTGGTAGCGCGCTTGCAGCCGCCCCTGCGTCTCAAGCAACTGAATTGGAAGTAACTCATTGGTGGACTTCTGGAGGCGAAGCCGCGGCTGTATCTAAGTTTGCGGATGCTTGGAATGCTACAGGCAATACATGGGTCGATGGAGCCATTGCTGGATCTGGTGGCACAGCTCGCCCAATCATTATATCGCGTATTCTTGGTGGTGACCCTATGGCAGCAACACAGCTAAACCATGGCCGTCAAGCTGAAGAGCTGATTGAAGCAGGATTATTGTTAGACCTAACTGACGTAGCAGAAGCGGGTGACTGGGCAAACATCGTTAACCCCAAAGCATTATTAGATTCATGTACCCTAGATGGCAAAATCTTCTGTGTACCTGTTAACATTCACTCTGGGCAGTGGATGTGGTTATCCCACGCTGCATATGAAAATGCAGGTCTTGATGTTCCCACTGATTGGAACGAATTTGTAGCTTCTGCTGGCAAACTTGAAGCAGCTGGAACATTGCCACTAGCGATGGGTCAACAAGGTTGGCAACAAAATCTAGCGTTTGGCGCAATCACCATAGCAGTTGCTGGCACTGAAGCTTGGCGTGAAGTGACAGTTAACAAGAATGCTGAAGTGGCAAAGGGTCCAGAATATAAGGCTGTATTTGAAGCCATGGTTAATGCACGCGAGCTTGCAGCTGGGTCTAACGTTCAAGACTGGAACCAAGCGACCAACATGGTTATCACTGGTTCTGCCGGTGCACAGTTGATGGGTGACTGGGCGCAAGGTGAATTTGCTGTTGCAGGTAAGGTTGAAGGCGTTGACTATTCTTGCTTACCAGGTCTAGGTTTGAATCAAATACTGGACACAGGTGGTGATGCTTTCTACTTCCCAGTAAATGATGACCCAGCCATTACAGCGGCTCAAAAAGAGCTAGCTGCTTTGCTAATTTCACCTGAAGTTCAGGTATCTTTCAACCTTGCTAAAGGTTCCTTGCCAGTGCGTGGTGACATTGATATGTCCTCTGCCAACGGTTGTATGCAGAAGGGTCTAGGCATCTTGGCCGGTGGTAACATTCTGCCTTCAGGTGACCAATCTTTGTCTGCTGATACGCAGACACAAATCGAAGACTTGATGGCACAGTTCTGGTCTGGTGACATGTCTGCTGCCGATGCACAGGCAGATTATGCTCAGCTAATCAAAAGCGCTGACTAAGTTGCTCCTTGGCCCGGTGGCGTCGCTGCTGGGCCATTCTTATTTCTCATATTTATAGCTGGAGCCTATACGATGGCTGTCACTACAGATTCTGTCATCAAGACTGCAAAACGACCTCGTCGTTTGTTTAAGAACCTGATGGCTAAGCTTGCATCGATCCCAATGATTTTAACCGCACTTGTGGTTTTTGTGGGCGGCACAGGCTGGACGATTTTATATTCTTTTACCGGTTCACGGATGCTACCCAAAACTAAATGGGTTGGACTTGATCAATACGAGCGCCTTTGGGACTCTGACCGTTGGATCATATCGATTACTAACCTTGGGATTTATGGTGTGTGTTCCTTGGTTTTGACACTAGTAATTGGATTTTGCCTGGCGGCTTGTCTTGATCGAAAAATTCGATTCGAAAGCGCCTTTCGTTCTATTTTTTTATACCCCTTCGCGCTTTCCTTTGTAGTCACAGGTTTAGCCTGGCAGTGGATTTTGAACCCTGATTTTGGTCTCCAAAGTGTGGTGCGTGGCTGGGGCTGGGAAAGCTTTGCATTTAACCCACTCAATGACGCTAACACAGTTATTTATGGCCTTTTGATTGCGGGGCTATGGCAGGGGACAGGGCTAATCATGTGTATCATGCTGGCCGGCCTTCGTGGCATTGATGAAGATATTTGGAAAGCAACCCGTGTTGATGGCATTGGCACAATCAAAACCTATCTTGTGGTTATCATACCTATGATGCGGCCTGTATTTATCACTGCCTTAGTGCTGATCGCCGCAGGCATTATTAAGCTTTATGATTTGGTCGTCGCACAAACGGGCGGAGGCCCAGGCCTAGCCTCTGAAGTACCCGCAAAATATGTCATTGAATATATGTTTCGTGCTCAAAACTTAGGCCAAGGTTTTGCGGCTTCTACAATGATGTTGTGCTCTGTTGTGATCGTTTTGATCCCATGGGCTTACCTAGAATTTGGAGGCCGTAAACGTGGCTAATATAACAACAAGTTTACTTGATGGACCTCGTGGCCCAAAGCCCAAAAAGGCCTTTTCACGTGCCAATATTATCCTTTATGGCACGTTAATTATGGTTTCTATGTACTACCTTCTACCCCTTTATGTGATGATTGTTACTTCATTAAAGGGTATGCCAGAAATTCGCATGGGTAATGTGTTTGGGCCTCCTATGGAGATCACCTTTGCACCTTGGGTTAAGGCGTGGTCAGAAGCTTGTACTGGAATTAATTGTGATGGATTGTCACGAGGTTTTGGTAATTCTGTGCGTATTCTGATCCCCTCGGTTTTACTGTCTATTACTATTGCATCCATCAATGGTTATGCATTGTCAAATTGGAAGTTCAAAGGCTCTGAAGTGTTCTTTAGCATTCTGATCATTGGTGCGTTTATCCCCTATCAAACCATGCTGTACCCGATTGTAATATTGCTTCGAGAGCTGGGGTTGATGGGCTCTATAGGGGGCTTAGTTTTGGTACACACCATTTTTGGCATGCCCATACTTACGCTATTGTTCCGTAACTATTTTGCATCGATACCTCAAGAACTGTTTAAGGCAGCCAGAGTGGATGGGGCAGGGTTTTGGCAGATTTATTTTCAGATTATGATTCCTATGGCATTGCCCATTTTCGTAGTGGCTATCATTTTGCAGGTCACAGGTATCTGGAACGACTTCCTGTTTGGGGTAATCTACACCAAACCTGAAACTTACCCGATGACGGTTCAACTGAACAACATCGTCAACTCAGTCCAAGGGATTAAAGAATATAACGTCAATATGGCAGCCACCTTGCTGACGGGCCTGGTTCCTTTAATTATTTACTTTGCGTCTGGCAAACTCTTTGTTCGCGGCATTGCCGCTGGCGCAGTCAAAGGCTAAATGACTCATGAATAACTCTGTAGAAATAAAAAATCTAGACCTGAATTTTGGTGCTGTAAAAGTACTTAAACAACTAAACTTAGATATAGTAGAAGGTGAATTTATCGTGCTTTTGGGTTCGTCTGGGTGTGGTAAATCTACCCTGTTGAACTGTATTGCTGGGCTTTTGGATGTGACCGATGGTCAAATATTCATCAAAGGCGAAAACGTCACATGGGCGGAGCCTTCTGATCGTGGCATCGGCATGGTGTTCCAATCGTATGCGCTCTATCCACAGATGACCGTGCGTGGGAACCTGAGCTTTGGATTAAAGAATGCCAAGGTGCCAAAGCCTGAAATAGCAAAGCGCATAGCGTGGGCAGCTGAAGTGTTGCAGATTGAATCACTTTTAGATCGTAAGCCTGGTGCATTGTCAGGTGGACAGCGCCAGCGAGTTGCGATTGGCCGCGCGTTGGTGCGTGATGTGGATGTGTTTTTGTTTGATGAGCCCTTGTCCAACCTCGATGCAAAACTACGTACCGACCTTCGGGTGGAATTAAAGCGCCTTCACCATAAACTTAAAAATACCATGATCTATGTAACCCATGATCAGGTCGAAGCCATGACGCTTGCCGATCGAATTTCAATCATGAAAGATGGTCTAATAGAACAGTTGGATACGCCAGAAGTTATTTACGCAAAACCGTGTAACAAATACGTTGCAGACTTTATTGGGTCACCCGCAATGAACCTCTTTAAAGGCCATATAAGAGGCACACAATTCTCTTGTGATGGGTTTGAAGTGGACGTTACAGGCTACGAATTTGATAATAATGACCAACAAGATGGATCAGTATGGCTTGGTATTCGGCCAGAACACATGCTCACAGGTGATGCTGCGGACAAGGCGTCTTTTAGTAGCTCCATCGTGGTTGATATTGTTGAGCCCATGGGCTCTGATACTTTAGTTTGGGTTAATTTTGCTGGTCAATCTGTGCGTGTGAGAACTGAAGGTTTAGCGGTCATTAAAGCAGGTGACACGCTTAAAATTGGTTTTGATGCAGCTCGAATACATTTATTTGATATGAACTCTGAAGTTCGTCTCTAATTGAACTGGAAAAAAATTATGACTTTATCTATTCAACTTTATTCAATGCGTGATTATGAAGACCAAATTGGTCTCTTGGATGAATTGGCTGCGATTGGAATGACACAAGTGGAAGGTTATGGCGGAGTGTATGGCGACCCTCTTGCCTACCGCGCAGCGATGGACGCTAATGGCATTTCTATGCCCTCTGGGCATATGGGATTAAACGACATTGAGGATGACTTTGAAGCCACATTGGGCGTTGCTAAAACACTGGGGATAGGCTTTATTGTCGCACCTTATTTAGAAGAGCAAGATCGCCCTGGCACAAGTGTTGGATATACCAGGCTAGCACACCGTCTAAATGCAGCAGCAAAAAAATACGCCAAACACGGCATTTTATTTGGTTGGCATAATCACGATTTTGAATTTGTGGCTCTTGCAGATGGCGGTATTCCCATGGATATTATTTTAGAACAAGCCCCTGATATTAAATGGGAGGCTGATCTAGCTTGGGTTGCGCGCGGCGCAAGTGATCCTTTGCAATATATCCAACGTTATGGAAGCCGTTTGGCTGCCATTCACGTAAAAGATATCGCCCCTGTTGGTAAAAATTTAGACGAGGATGGCTGGGCTGATTTGGGTGCAGGCACGTTGGATTGGGCTGCACTTTTGCAAGCCTGTCGCAGCCAATCTAACCATTTACTCTATGCGCTGGAGCACGATAAACCTAAGGATCCATTAGGTTATGCAACTCGCTCGGTGGTTGCTTTTGAAAAATTATGGGATAACACACATGACTAAGCTATTAGGTGTGGGCATTATTGGATGTGGGAACATTTCGGCCGCCTATCTGCAGTTGGCGCCTATGTTTAAAGGTTATAAAATTTTGTCTGTGGCAGACATCAACATGGATAATGCCAACGCCAAAGCCAAAGAATTTGGCGTGCGTGCTCAGACAGTGGAGCAGCTATTGCAGGCCAGTGATATTGATCTGGTGATCAATTTGACAATACCTGCTGCGCACCTTGAGGTTTCCCGAAAGATTTTAGAGGCTGGCAAACACGTTTATTCTGAAAAACCATTTGTACTTAGCTTGGCACAAGCACAAGAACTAGGTGTGGTGGCTAAAGCCAATAATGTGCGTATTGGATCTGCTCCGGATACGTTCATGGGGGCCAGTCATCAGCTTGCACGTAACCTTGCAGACAATGGTGTGATTGGAGACATTACATCAGGCACAGCCGTGGTGATGTCATCGGGAATGGAAGATTGGCACCCTAACCCAGACTTTTTCTTCCTTAATGGAGGGGGCCCAATTCTAGACCTTGGGCCTTACTACATCTGCACCCTAGTGCAGATTCTTGGGCCTGTAACGAAGGTGGCCAGTTTTACAAATTCAGCAACTAAGACACGCACTATCGCCAATGGCCCGCGCAACGGTGAAATCATTCCGGTGGAAACACCCACCACCATTCATTCGGTGCTGTATTTTGAAAATGGTGCAATTATTACATTACTTGCCAGCTGGGATGTTTGGGCTACTGCACATCCCATTATGGAACTCTATGGCTCTAAAGGAACAATGAGCGTGCCTGATCCAAACTTCTTTGGCGGCATCGTAACGATCACCGAGCAAGCCAATGACCCAGTTGAAAAAACATGGGATCATCCCTTTGCCATACCAAATTTTGAAGACACTAAAGCCAATTATCGTGGCGCTGGCTTGGCTGATATGGCGTTATCGATCAGTGCGAATACCCCCCACCGTTGCAATGAAGCCTTTGCCACTCACGTTGTTGAAGTGATGACGGCTGTATTGGAAGCAGGGCAAACACAAGAAGTAATGACAATGACAACCACCTGCCAGCGCCCAGAAGCATTGGGTCCAGACCAAGCAAGAGCTTTACTGGTGTAATCGATATACACGGAGAATAAGATGAGCAGTTTAATTAAAGGCCCTGCAATATTTTTGGCCCAGTTTGTAAGTGATGAAGCGCCGTTTAACACCCTGCCCTCTATTGTTGAATGGGTGGCAGGTTTAGGCTACAAAGGGGTACAAATACCCACCTGGGATACTCGGTTGTTTAACCTAGAGGAAGCGGCCAGCAGTCAGAGCTATTGCGATGAAATTAAAGCCATTTGTACTTTACATGGGGTCACTATCACTGAGCTTTCTGTGCACTTACAAGGTCAGCTTGTTGCTGTTAATCCAGCGTATGACACTGCATTTGATGCATTTGCACCAGAACATGTGCATGGTAAACCAGCAGAGCGCCAAGCTTGGGCAGTGGATCAAGTGATTAAAGCTGCAAGTGCATCACAAAAACTTGGCTTGACGTGCATTGCAGCTTTTACTGGCTCTTTGGCCTTCCCATATGTATATCCCTGGCCGCAGCGTCCTGCAGGATTGGTGGAAGAAGCATTTAGCGAACTAGCACGTCGGTGGAAGCCCATTTTGGATGTTTATGATGCGGCAGGTGTTGATGTGGCTTTTGAAATCCACCCTGGTGAAGATGTTTTTGATGGCACTACCTTTGATCGCTTTCTTGGCGCTTTGGATAATCACCCGCGTTGCAAGATTCTTTATGATCCCTCACACTTTTTATTGCAGCAGTTAGACTACCTCGCCTTTATCGATATTTATCACGAGCGAATTGGCGCCTTTCATGTCAAGGATGCCGAATTTAATCCAACCGGGCGACAAGGTGTTTACTCTGGCTACTCCGACTGGACAGATCGTGCGGCTCGTTTTCGATCCCTTGGCGATGGCCAAGTGGATTTTGTGAGTATCTTTTCCAAGCTTGCCCAGTATGGGTTTGAGGGCTGGGCTGTGCTGGAATGGGAATGTTGCTTGAAGCATCCTGAACAAGGTGCTGCAGAGGGAGCGCCGTTCATAGCAGATCATATTATTCGCCCTACAGATAAGGCTTTTGATGATTTTGCAGGTGGAGCCACAGACAAAGCAGCGCTGCGCAAAATGATGGGCTTCTAACATGACTCCTCTTAAGCTGGGTATGGTAGGTGGTGGCCAAGGCGCATTTATTGGTGGCGTTCATCGCATGGCCGCAAGGCTTGATGGGTGTTATGAACTTGTTGCAGGGTCGTTTGCATCAGATCCTTTGCGTGCCCATGCTTTTGCTGGCGAACTAGGTGTCGATAAAGATCGTTCCTATGATGATTACACGCAAATGGCGAAGATGGAGTCGGCTAGGCCAGATGGTATAGATGTCGTGTCTATTGTGACACCAAATCATCTGCATGGACCCATAGCCGAGGCCTTCTTAGCTGAAAATATTCATGTAATATGTGACAAACCCATGACAGCCACCTTGGCTCAGGCAAAAAGTTTAGTCGCAGCTGCTGCTGTGTCTAAGGCGTCTTTGTTTGTGACGCATAACTACACGGGTTATCCAATGATTCGTCAAGCCCAGCAGATGGTGACAGAGGGGGTGCTGGGTGACATTCAAATTGTCGAAGCGAATTACCTACAGGACTGGCTGAGTAAAGCCCCCAATCCTGACAATAAGCAGGCCGCATGGCGCAATGACCCCTACCAATCTGGCGGCGGTGCGATTGGTGATATTGGCACCCACGCATACAACCTTGTAGGCTTTGTTACAGGCCTTCGTACCCGCACATTAAACGCGACATTACACACGCATGTAAAAGGGCGCTTAGTTGATGATGACGCCCGCATTAATTTGCACTTTGATGGGGGTGCCCGTGGGCATATTTGGGTGAGCCAAGTGGCTATTGGAAACGCAAATAATCTAACATTGGCTATTTATGGCACTAAAGGATCGATCAGATGGTCACAAGAAGACCCTAACAAGCTTTGGTACACTAAATTGGGTGAGCCACCAGTCATGTACACTCGTGGTGGTGGCTTCGCATACGCGGCGGCTGCAACAGTGACGCGTATTCCAGCGGGCCACCCAGAAGGCTACTTGGAGGCTTTTGCGACGCTTTACAAAGAGGTGGCGCAAGTGATCATTGCCAGCGAAACCACCCATCCAAATACAGTGATTGGTATCGAGCAAGGGTTTGATGGCGTGCGCTTTGTTGATGCTTGTCAAAGATCATCAAAAGCAGGCGCAGCCTGGGTTGAGCTATAGCTCGCTGTGTTTATCAAGGCGCTTAGGTGCGCCTAACACATGCCATAAAAGCACAAATTCAGTTTTAGGTTGAAATGTAACCCATCGCAGCAGATATTTTGCGTCCAGTTTCTTTAAGCGCTTCAAGCACTTCACCTTCTAACATTTCGCTAGATATTGTTGTAATTGGACATGAGACGCTGATGGCAGCAACGCACTGTGAGTGCAGATTCAAAACGGGCACTGCAATACACTGCAAACCTAGTGAATGCTCCTGTAGGTCTAGGGAATAGCCTCGCTCTTTGCTTTGTAATAGTTCTTTTTCTAATGCCTTGCTGTCTGTTAACGTGTGGGCAGTAATAGGTGTGAGCGTTAGGTCGTGTAGGATTGCATTTAGCGCACCTTGTTCTAGATTGGACAGTAAAACTTTACCCGAGGCTGTCGAGTAAACATCAGTGCGCAAGCCAATAAACGATGAGCATTGCAGGGCACCGGCTTGATGCTGAACATCTACTTTATCAACATACACCACTTCGTTCTGATCAAGCACGAGCATGTGTACTGTTTCGTTCAATTTTTTGCTTAAATCTTCAAGGTGACGGTGGCCTCTTTCGCGCACATCAAGGCGCTGTAAGTAAGCCTGGCCTACACGAACAAGGTTTAGGCCGATGTCATACTTTCTCGAATCTTGATTTTGTTGCAAGTACCCACATTCGGTCAATGTTTTAATGTGGTGGTGCACTGAGGATTTATTTAAATCCAGAGATTCAGCAATTTCCTTAATGCTTAAAGGGCGCTTTGCCGCGGTAATTGTTTCAAATACCGAAATGGCCTTACCAATTGTGTTTAGCTTTTTAATTTTATCTTCCATAGTGATTTCATAATACGAAATGAGAGTTCTAATTGTCAAATGTTTTATTGACACATGCTTTAAAAGGGCGTAATTTTGAAAGCGTCCCACAATACGAAGCATCGTTTCAAATTAAGAAACAGGTTTGTGGACTGACTATTTAAAAGTAAAGTTAGCGATTTTTGTGTTCAACTCAATGACCTAACATAATATAAAAAAATAAGTGGAGACACATAAAATGAAAAAACTTCTGGTTCTGGCTACAGCGATATTTGCGTTTAATGCGCCTGTATTCGCAGATTACCCTGAAAAAGACATTACTCTAATCGTACCTTGGTCTGCTGGTGGCGGTACTGACACCATTGCGCGTTCTCTAGTAAAAAATGCAAAACAGTATATTGGCGTAAACGTGAATGTCGTAAACAAAACTGGAGGCCAAGGTGTGGTTGGTATGAACGCAACCAAAATGGCGCGCCCGGACGGTTACACTGCCGGTATGATCACCTTTGGCTTGAGTACATATAGGCTCATGGGCTTATCAGATATCTCTTATCGCGATTATGAATTGCTTCAATTGCTTAACCAAAGCTCTGCTGCAATCAGTGTGAACAAAGGTTCTGCGTTTACTTCTCTAGATGACGTGATCCAATACTCAAAAGCGAACCCTGGAATTGTGACATTAGGTCACACTGGTGCAGGCGCTGCTTGGCATCTATCTGCGGCCTCATTAGGTGTTTTGCATGATGTTGAATTTAACTACATTCCTTTTGCCGGTGGCGCTCCAACACGCTCTGCATTACTTGGTGGCCATGTGAGCTTGGCAGCCACTGGTATTGACGAAGTGAAAGATTTGTATGAAGCAGGGGAAGTAAATATCCTTGCAGTAAATGCAGCCACTCGTCATCCTGCTTTTCCTAACGTGCCTACTTTAGCCGAAGCTGGTTATAAGATAGACGCTCCAGTTCTTGACTGGCGTGGATTGGCCCTACCTAAAAATGTACCCGCTGATCGTGTCGCATTTTTGGAAGAAGGCTTTAAGAAAATGTTTAACGACCCTGAGTTTCGCGCACTTGCAAAACAAAAAGGTTTGATCCTAGTATATGAAGACGCAGATGGTTTTGAAGGCTTCCTAGGTAATATGGAACAAGTTCTTGAACCTACGCTAGATGCGGTTGGTCTATTGAAGTAAGTTGGGTTTAATTGAAACCTAGTCCTTAAACGCCTGCCCATCTATTGATGGGCAGGCTCTTTAGAAAATGTATATATTATGGATAGCAAACGTATCGATATTGTCGTTGGCACCGTTCTTTGTATGTTAAGTGTCGCTGTGTATGTGTATGCAGAACAATACACAGGTAGGGGCGTAAATAGTTATGGCCCAAATTTTTTCCCTCAAGCCTTATCCGTGCTGCTATTCCTAGCTTCAGCTGTACTTATTGTGCGAGCGTTCACAGGCCATGCCCTTAAAGGGCTGGAAACTATTAATAAGCCAGGATTATTAAAAGCTACGGGAACATTAATTATTTCAGTAGTGTATTTGCTCATGATGACCGTTGTGGGCTTTTTTGTCGCCACTGTCGGTTTTTTGTATATCGTCATGATGTTTATTGGACAAAAGGGCCAAACAGTTAGGATTCTATCTAGTGTCATTGTGTCTGTAGTTATTTATTGCATATTTTACTTCTTCTTGAAAATACCACTGCCTGAAGGGTTATTTCAAGGCGACATTTAAGCTTGTCATTGAGGAACACCGAATGAGCGTTGTTTTTTTGTTAGATGCCTTTCAAACTATTTTTAGTGACCCCTATAGCCTCATGTTTATTTTGATTGGCGTTACAGCTGGTGTCGTAGTGGGCTGTTTGCCTGGTTTAACGGCAACTATGGGTTGTGCATTACTGGTTCCGTTTACCTTCAGTCTTGACCCTGTTCAAGGGTTATTAATGTTAATGGGCATTTTTACTGGAGGGATATATGGGGGGTCCATTTCTGGCATTCTCATCAGAACCCCAGGCACGCCAGCCGCTGCAGCCACTTTAATTGATGGTTACCCGCTTGCGTTAAAAGGTGAAGCTGGAAAAGCTATAGGCATTGCCACCATTGCATCATTTGTGGGTGGCGTCATCGGCGCCCTAATTATGGCGTTTCTTGCACCAGAGATTGCTCAGTTTGGCCTGCGTTTTGGCCCAGCCGAGTTTTTTGCCTTAGCGGTCTTTGGCCTCACTATGATTATTTCGATTTCAGGGGAATCGCTATTAAAAGGTGCAATTGCTGCGTTATTTGGTTTATTACTGACCACCATAGGTTTTGATCCCTTATCAGGTGTTCCAAGATTTTCATTTGGCAATGACAATCTACTGGGAGGCATTACATTTATCCCCGCTCTTATTGGCTTATTTGGTTTTGCACAGGTGTTTCGCAATATTGAAAAAATGGAGATTGCACCTCATGTGAAATCAAAAGTTGGAAAGATTCTTCCAAGTTTCAAAGAGATAAAAAGTCTGCTGCCTACCATGTTAAAGTCTGGTGGTATGGGCACCTTTACAGGCAGTGTTCCAGGTTTAGGTGCGGACGTTGCAGCATTTGTTGCTTACGGTGAAGCAAAAAGAACTTCTAAATATCCAGAAAAATTTGGCAAAGGTGCCCTTGAGGGCGTGGCCGCTCCTGAAGCTGCTAATAACGGCGCCACTGGTGGTGCGATGATACCTATGCTTACCCTAGGTGTGCCAGGTGATGCGGTTACTGCTGTGTTGCTGGGAGCTCTCACCATCCATGGATTTCAGCCTGGACCACTCATGTTCAGAGACAATTTAGATATCGTTTACCCTATTTTTGCTGGTATGATTTTATGCCAATTTGTACTTTTGTTTGTTGGATTGTCAGGTGCGCGACTGTTTGCAAAATTAATAAATATTGATAACAAGGTATTAACGCCGATTATATTTCTTCTATGTATTGTGGGCTCGTATTCAATGCGCTTTAGTTTTTGGGATGTGGGTCTAGCATTAACTATCGGCGTGCTGGCCTACTTTATGGAGCGTGCTAAATTTCCAGTTTCACCCATTTTACTGGCTTTAATTTTGGGTCCTATGGCCGAGCAAAACATGCGCCGAGCTCTGATGTTGTCCCATGATGACCCAAGCATATTTTTAACACGACCCCTCAGTGCTGCTTTTTTAATTCTGGCCGTATTTATGGCGGTCACTAGCTACAAAAAGTTTAAAAAATTACGTGAAATAGAACAGGGCCTCAGTACATCCGAATAATAGCCGAATCATCATTTTTGAGAAACGATCAATTATGTTAACGATAAAAGAAACAACACAATGTCACTATGACATCCTGTCTTTAGGTGAAGTGATGCTGCGTTTTGATCCGGGCGAAGAACGCATTCGAAGCACTCGCCATTTTAGGGTGTGGGAAGGTGGTGGTGAATATAATGTAGCACGCGGGTTGCGCCGTTGTTTTAGGCAGCGCGCTGCAGTGGTCACAGGCATTGCAAACAACGACATTGGTCTGTTGCTAGAAGATTTGATATTACAAGGAGGTGTAGATACCTCTTTGGTAAAATGGTTTGAATACGATGGTTTTGGGCAATCGGTACGTAATGGGTTGAATTTTACAGAGCG
>TARA_B110000208_G_scaffold131949_1_pt1 | contig 16088 bp, 10 predicted proteins | sample TARA_B110000208 | Tara Oceans TARA_B110000208 (sample SAMEA4397426) | marine metagenome | biome: Polar Biome; feature: [SRF] surface water layer (ENVO:00010504); material: water (ENVO:00002006), including particulate matter (ENVO:01000060) such as... | depth 5 m
AATTACCACTAACGCTATAAATCCGCCAACCTTCCCATCTGCTTCTGCCGCCCAATATCCAAATTCGGCAATAGACTTTTGGAATGCTGTAGCATTCTGTGTCAAGAAACCCTTGCTTGAGAAATGGATAAGCTATTGTCACAGCATCTTCCCAAAATAAAAAAAAGCATCTAAATCATTTTCTTTGTATTGCCTTATTGATTGCATGACGAAATCTCTACAAAGTAAACGGATTCAAGAAGAAGTAAACCGCGAAGCGCGAATTTTAGAACTTATTGCTATGTGCCGTGCCTAAATGCATGGTTCAAGTAGACCAATAGAGCAATGGTTGCTAGTCAAAATAGTATGTTTACTTTGTCGCGCAAGCTATTACCCAATCCAAGGAAGTCATCCCATGATAGCTGTCAATAAAATTAGTTACTTCCATGAGCAGGGTCTGTTGTATTGCGGGCGCTATGGCCATAACTTTCTCCTATTCTTCTGCAAAAAAAAGCTACCGCAGAAAAATAAAGTCGGGTCTATGTCTATATGAAAGCGTTCTGTGACGGGCTTGTAAGTTGCAAGAATTTCAACTTAAATTCCTGATACGCACTGAATGCCTATTTTAAAGGTTCCTTAGCGGGCAAAGATCAGTTAGTACTTTGGTGTGCTCTGCGACCTGATAAAGTCAGTCGCTGACTAGGGCTTAAACTCATGAGTGGACACTGTTTTTTTTAACTTGCAAGTAGCTGAGAAACCACCTTAGGCATGATACCTCCAAATTTAAAGTAATCGACTTCTAAAGGGGTGTCCAGCCGACACAGGAGTTGGCACTCTTGGATTGATCCACTGGTCGTTTGTATTTTCAAAGTCACGGCGATTCCAACTGCGATCTCGCTAAGACCGTTAAGGCTAACAGTCTCATCGCCAGTTAACCCTAGTGATTTTCTTGAGACGCCTTCTTCAAACTGCAACGGAAGCACACCCATACCTGCTAGATTAGATCGATGAATGCGTTCAAAACTCTCAGCTATTACAGCTCTAACTCCCAAGAGCATAGTTCCCTTCGCCGCCCAATCACGACTTGAGCCGGTGCCGTATTCTTTACCTGCAATAATGATTAGTGGCGACCCTTGAGCCTGATATTTCATGGCGGCGTCATAAATGGGCAACGCTTCTTGTTCTCCAGACATTCGTGTGTAACCGCCTTCAATTCCTCCGAGCATCTCGTTCTTTAAGCGGATATTGGCAAAGGTTCCTCGCATCATTACTTCATGATTACCCCGTCTGGAGCCATAGGAATTGAAATTAGTTTTAGCGATTCCGTTACAGGTTAAATACTCACCGGCCGGACTTTTTACAGTGATCGAGCCGGCAGGGGAAATATGATCAGTAGTGACTGAATCGCCGAGAATCGCAAGGATTCTAGCATCGCTAATATTTCCTTCAGCCCTAGCTACGGTGTCGCTAAAATAAGGAGGTTTTTTGATGTAAGTAGAATTGTCGTTCCAATTATAAGTTTTGCTTTTTACCACTGGCAATGCATCCCATTGTTCATCGCCGTCGAACACTTCAGCGTAACTTTTTTCAAACATTTGCATTTTAACTAATTGCACAGCCTCTTGAATTTCATGATTGCTTGGCCAAATGTCTTTTAGGAAAACTGGGTCGCCGTTGCTGTCGACACCAAGTGACTCGGTGCTAAGATCGATATTGATGGTGCCGGCGATGGCATAGGCGACAACAAGGGGGGGAGAAGCGAGCCAGTTTCCTTTTGTTTTTTGGTGAATTCGGCCCTCAAAGTTTCGATTTCCAGAAAGCACTGAGCATACCGTAAGCTCACCTTTTTCAATGGCGTCTTCTATCTCAACAGCTAGTGGTCCTGAGTTGCCTATACAGGTTGTGCAGCCATAGCCCACTAGGTTGAAGCCCATGGCGTCCAAAGGTGCTTGGAGGCCGGCTTTAGCGAGGTAGTCTGTAACAACTTTTGAGCCAGGAGCCAAAGATGTTTTCACCCAAGGCTTAGTCGTTAGGCCTTTGCTTATTGCTTTTTTTGCGACTAATCCTGCCGCCATCATAACATCGGGATTGGAAGTATTGGTACACGAAGTGATTGCGGCGATAACGACATCACCATCGCTTAAAGAATCGTCTTTTCCGGGGATCGGGTAAGTTTTTGGAGGCTTGTTTTCAAGCAAATTTACTAAGGCATTTTTTAGTTGAGTTACCGGTACCCGATCTTGTGGGCGCTTAGGCCCTGCGACACAAGGGACGACTGTGTTCATGTCAAGGCTTAGTTCACTGCTAAATTTAGTTTCGGCATCATCGTCTCGCCAAAGGCCTTGAGCTTTGCTGTAGGTCCTAACGAGATCGACTGTGTCACTATCCCTTCCAGTCAGTTTCAGGTATTCCAAGGTTGTTTGATCCACAGGAAAGAACGTGCAAGTCGCGCCGTATTCCGGCGTCATATTGGCGATTGTGGCTTTGTCGGCCAGGCTTAGGTTATTAAGGCCGGGACCATGAAATTCGACAAACTTACCCACCACTCCGTGGTTTCTCAGCATCTCGGTTATGGTGAGAACTAAATCGGTGGCGGTGAGTCCTTCAAGTAAATCGCCTTCCAGCTTAAACCCAACGACCTCAGGAATGTTCATTGATATAGGTTGGCCAAGCATCGCGGCTTCGGCTTCTATACCGCCTACTCCCCAGCCAAGAACAGCAAGCCCATTAATCATCGTGGTGTGGCTGTCTGTACCTACAACCGTGTCGGGGTAGGCAAACAATTCACCTTCTACTTCTTCGTGCCAGACCGACTTAGCGAGATATTCCAGATTCACTTGGTGGCAGATACCTGTGCCAGGAGGTACAACTCGGAAATTATCGAAAGCATCTTGTCCCCAGCGCAAGAATTGATAACGTTCGCGGTTTCTATCCATTTCAATTTCGACGTTTTCTTCGAACGCAGAGTCGCTGGCATAATTATCAACCATTACGGAATGATCAATGACTAAATCAACCTGATTGACCGGATTGATTAGGCTAGGGTCTCCGCCGGCTTTGGCGACGGCATCCCGCATCGCTGCAAGGTCAACCACTGCCGGCACGCCGGTGAAGTCTTGCATTAGCACCCGTACGGGGTGAAACAAAATTTCCTTGCCTTGGTATTGAGTGGTAGCCCAGTTGGCGAGATCGGCAATGTGCTGAGTGCTTACGACTTTGTTATCGCAGTGTCGAAGTAGATTTTCTAATAAGATTTTTATTGATATTGGCAAAGTGCCAATCGTCGGATAACCCTGCGCCGCCAAAGCTTTTAGGCTGTAGTAGCTGTAGTCTTTGCCATTGCTAAGCAAGGTGCTTTTTGACTGCTTTTTGGTTGCGCTCATTGGTTGGGGTCCTTAATTTGTGATCACACTATTTTGTAACCCCACAGGGTATTAAACCAATAGGCTGTAGCAAGGGATGACGATGTGATCGGAAATTTTTTAAAACGCTAAGTTAAGCAAGTTTTTAGAAATAGAAAATGAAGTTTTACTTGATGTGTCTGTAAGTGCACTGCGATGTTTGTTAACTCCGAAGCTGGACCAGAACTAATCAAAAGGACTACCTCATGGTTTTGATAAGCTGCGCGCTATCAAATTAAAGCCTAATGACCTGAAATAGCCCGTGTTTCACCAGGGACTGTAAACAGGTCCACATCGCGTAATTCTGCTGGCCGCAAACTGGGGTCATTAGACATTGCTGCGGGGACATGAATGCCAACACTTTGCTGGGCTCCTATTCTTCTGCTCAGTATATTCAAGCCAACTTGAGAAGAGTAAAACCAGTATGGAGGGAAGGCCATATCGGGTTGCTTGCTATTCCAAAACTCCGGGTCGGTAGAAAAATGAATGTCGTTAGCATCGGCATCACCCAAGTGAATCACTGTGGTAGCCTCATCAAGGGTAACACGCCAAACAATATTGGCAACATCAAGTCGGCCAGTTGGCCAGCCGCTATGGGGAATTCTTAACGCTTCGATCTCGAGGTTTTCTACCACTAAAGAAATTGGTGCATCCTTATATTCAAGGTCTACTGATTTCACTCTATCGAAAATGTCCTGGTCTGCGGCAGAGGCTATAGCGCGGAGCGCTATAGCTGCTTGGCTAGGTACATACATATCCACATCGGGCCTAGCATTCATGAAGCGCAGCACGTCTTCAGGAGTGAAATGGTCGCCGTGGTAGTGGCTGATGAATATGGCATCTAGTCCATCGTAAGGGGGGTCGCCTGCAAATAGGGCGTCTTCCATCTTTTGGGGCAATAACATGTAGTTACTGTAACTATTCTTGTAGATGGGGTCGAACATGACCTTAGTGTTCCCATGCACGACCATCAGGGCTTCATTGGCCATATAGTGGGCAACAGATTCATCGCCCCATGCGTTCATGCCAACCCCGCAAAGGAAAAGTGAGATCAATGTCGCTGAAAGTTTTTTGGCGCGCACGGGAATATTTTTCGGGTCTTCTAAGAACATAGTAAATTCCACTAGGTAGCGTTCGCTGCTTTAAACGAAGAAAAAAAGTAGAGAAGTAATCCAGAGCCTATAATCCCTAATCCGAACAGACCTTCAACTGGTCTAGACAGTAAAACAAACCAAAGAGTCCATCCTGTTAATGTGAGATAAATCAGCGGCGGCAAAGGGTAAAGAAATGTTCTGTAGGGTCTTTCTAGGTCGGGTTGTTTCCAGCGCAAAATAAAGATTCCCAGCACTGTAGCAAAGCTATTAAGTGCCAGAGTGAAACCAGCAAACACGAGTATCGATTCGAACGTTGAGGAGAGTATGAACAGCATTGCAATTGAGGATTGGAGGATAATAGCATTGGCTGGAATACCATCCTTATTCTTCCGCCCTAAAACGCCTATAGTAGGAAAATCTTCACCAATAACTTGGATAACCCTGGGGCCTGCCATGGTCATAGCGCTGACTGTAGAGACGAGCAGCATGGCAAGAACAATCCCTGTGAAACGGCCGCCAACATCGCCGAAAGCAACCTCGGCGGCTATGTAGCCAACTTCCAGTTCGCCCGCCATTGAATCCATGGAGGCAGCATAAAGAAAGACAAAATTCAGTGCCACATAAAGGGTCATTACAACAAGAGTGCCGGTCATTAAAATCCAAGGCAATGTTCGCTGCGGTTCCTCTAGCTCGCTGCTTAAATAGGTCGCGGCGTTCCAACCCGCGTACGCATAGCTCACGTAAATTAGCGCAACAGCAAATTCGCCACTGGTGAGCAATGCGCCGTCACCTTCGCTTGGGAAAAAATTGACCGGCTGTGGAGAGTCAACTAAGACAATCGCAGCAATGCAAAACAATACTATGACGGCGACTTTCAAGATGGTAAATATCAATTGAATGGCGCCACTGTTGCGGCGATTGGTTGCATGGACACAGGTAAGAATTATAAGTAGCCCTGCTGCTAAGGATTTTTCTAAGATCGCCGAAGGTTCGCCTGGCATAACCGTGGTGGCATAGGCCGCAAAAGTCATAGCGGCCAGCGCGACGGGGCCGGCAAAGCCAATCGTCACAGAGACCCATCCCGATACGAAGCCAGCGGCAGGGTGATAGATGCGTGTCAAAAAATTGTATTCCCCTCCCGAGCGCGGCATCGCAGCACCTAGTTCAGCGTAAGTCATGGCCCCGCACAAGGCGGCTAGGCCGCCAACAGCCCAAAGCATTAGTAAAACAAATCCGGATCGAATATCCAGTAGCTGAAACCCTAAGCTGGTAAACACGCCTGTACCAACCATATTGGCTATGACTACGGCTGTGACGGTAATATGGCGAAATTTTTTAGCGGACATTTTGTAGTTGACACTTTTTGGCGAACACAGTGAACGTTGATTGGTAACGTATTCATTATTGCGGCCATTGTGCCTCAGGTCCAACTAAAAAAGACACCCAACCTTTAGAACCGGTTAACGGAGTGTCATCTAGGCTGTTATAAGTACCTCGTTACATTAGAATAAGAGTGCGGAAATTAGATGCTATGGTGACATATGCTAGAGCAGGCTAGAGATGCGGCTGGGTGACAATGGTGAGTTAGAATGTAAGCGCTATCCTCAGCTCCATCCCGCTATATTTGAACTGCCGTAAGCATGAAGTGCCAATGAAAACTCATTGACATTAGCTGGAGCTCAATTGCTACTGGTTGACTATCATTTTGTTAGCCTTGCGATAAGCGACAAAAATATACACCCTATTTCTAATTTCCGATTCTATTTCAATAAGTTAGTAACAAATCTATGCCATTAAAAGCGGCTCAAACACCTTGGCTTAATTACAGCCACGTAAACCTTGCGAGGCTAAGTACTTATGAAAGACCTTACCAAAGGTTCTTCTACAAAAACAATTCTGGCGATGGCAATTCCTGTTGCTGCTGGAATGATCTTTCAAACACTTTATCTGTTAGTCGATTTGTACTTTGTAGCAGCCATTAGTGATGATGCTGTCGCCGGTGTTGGGGCCGCTGGCACTATTCTTTTTATGATTATGGCTCTCACTCAAGTTCTCGGCGTTAGTGCAGTTGCGATGATCTCGCAATCGGTCGGACGGAAAGATCAGGTTGGAGCTAATTTGATTTTCAATCAGTCATTAGTGTTGTCCGCTATTTGCGCTGTTATAACTTTGGTGTTGGGCTATGCTTTTACTAAGCCCTATCTCGGAGTAATCACAGCAGATGAAGCCGCTTTAAACGAAGGGATGGTTTTCCTTTTTTGGTTTCTACCGGGCATGGCTTTGCAGTTTGCGATGATGGCGATGTCGTCGTCTTTACGGGCGACAGGCATAGTTAAGCCTGCAATGATAATTCAAGTGTTAACCGTGGTTCTTAATACTATTTTGGCGCCAATACTGATTGCGGGCTGGGGTCCGGGTCCAGCGCTTGGTGTTCTGGGTGCTGGCTTAGCAAGTACGATTTCTATATCAGTCGGAGTCGTGCTTCTCACCCTCTATTTTTTCAAAATGGAAAAATATGTGTCATTCGAGCGCAGCCTTTGGCGCCCTCGCTTTGATATTTGGCGAAAGATGTTTGATATTGGTTTGCCCGCAGGCGGAGAAATGGCGATTTTATTTCTCTACTTCTCAATGGTTTATTGGTTAATACAGGATTTTGGCGCCGCTGCTCAGGCCGGCTTTAGCATTGGCGGGCGGATTATGCAGTCCATCTTTATGCCAACCATGGCAATTGCTTTTGCTGTCGGCCCTATTATTGGTCAAAATTTTGGTGCAGGCCTTGGGGGGCGGGTGCGGGATACTTTTAATAAGGGGATATTACTTTCTAGTATGGTCATGGCAGTAACAACAGTGTTGCTGTTACTGCGCCCAGAATTCTTACTGACGTTTTTTACCAGTGATGAAGAAGTGATCATGGTGGGTGCTGGCTTTCTGCAGTTGATTTCTCTTAACTTTATCGCGCAAGGAATCGTATTCACCTGCTCTGGGGTATTTCAAGGGCTAGGCAATACTCAGCCTGCGTTGTTGAGTTCTGTTATTCGTTTAAGCATTTTCATTCCCATTGCAGTTTATTTAAAGTACCAGCCGGGGTTTACTATTGAGCAAGTTTGGTACGTATCAATTCTCTCCGTCACTGTTCAAGGGGTGGTAAGCTATTTACTAGTGCGAAGAGAGTTGGCGATCAAGCTTAAAAATTTGAAGCCGGATCCAGAGCTGTCTATAGAGCTCGACGCTACCTAGGGCAGAGGCCATTAAAGTAAGCCGCGAAGTGCAGTTTATTTGTGAGCTAAAGCTAGCCAATTGGCATTAGGGTCGGTTGTTATGAGGAAAGTACTGATGCTGATTAAGCTGCTAAAGAAAACAGGGGTCGGCCTAGTTGGGCTAACTTTACTGATGACCATAATCGCTGGAATCGGGTCCTACTTATCTTTGGATTCCGGTTTTAGCCACACCAAGCAGACCGACACGTTACCTTTATATACGCAAAACTCGCCGTTTATCGATAACCCTTTGCTAAGAATCCAAGCGAATGGGTTTGAATTCAGAGCGAGAGTTGCGGGTAACACGCCAGAAGGGCCAACCGTAATCTTGTTGCACGGATTTCCTGCCACTTCTGCAATGTGGAAACCCCTTATTCAAGTCTTAGCTGATGATGGCTATCGTGTGATCGCTTTTGATCAGCGCGGCTATAGCCCGGGAGCGAGACCAAGCGATGCGGCTGAGTATGCTCTGTCCGACTTAGTGAGTGATGTATTGGCAATAGCCGATGTGCTGAATGCGGAAACCTTTCATCTAATAGGCCATGACTGGGGCGCTGCGGTTGGGTGGGCAACGGTACTTGAGCACCCAGATCGAGTGCTCAGCTGGACAGCGCTATCTATAGCCCACCCGCAGGCATTTTCAGATGCCCTGCAAAATGACCCAGACCAGCAATCCAGAAGCAGTTACTTTACTTTATTTAACACACCCATAGTACCCGAGGTGCTCTTTACATTTAATGGCCTAGCACTTTTGAAGAGCATTTATGAGGGTATGGACGCTGAGAATATAGCTGAATATTTGGCGGTGTTTTCAGAGCCAAGAGCCTTGTCGTCAGCGCTTAACTGGTACCGCCAAATGGGAAATTTGAGCGATAAACTAACGGCCACACCTGAAACTTCAGTGCCAACCTTATTCGTTTGGGGGGCAAATGACGCTGCAGTGGGAAGGGCCGCTGTGCTTGATCAAGCACAGTACATGAAAGGCCCTTACAAAATTGTTGAAACTGACGGTGAACATTGGTTAATGACTACCCATGCCGATGCCATAATTCCACAGGTATTGGGGCATGTTGGCAGTATCGAGTAAAAAAATGGTAGTGTCTTATTTGCTAAAAAGACTAAAACAATTTGAGTCTAAAAAGAGGAAATCCTATGAAGTTAGTTACTATCAAAAAAACCACAGCAGCAGTTGTTATTTTGTTTATCCCAATGATTGTTCTCGCCCAAGCGATGAGTATGGGTAACGGCGATAAAAACTGGATTAACGTCGAAGATGTTCGTAGAGATGGCACTATTCTTACTTTCTCTGAAGTGCAGATTGACGGTGACGGCTGGCTGGTTATTCATCCGTTCGAGGATGGGGCCGCGAATGGTGATAAGTATATTGCTTCTACATTTCTAAACGACGGCACGAATGCTGATGTCGACATAGAAGTATTTATGGGCTTAGCTCCAGGTGAAATGTTTATTGTAATGTTGCATTCAGATAGCAACGCTAACGCAGTTCTGGATTTCGTATTCGTGGATGATCGCAATGTTATGGATTTAGCTGTGTTTGAGGGAAGCAAAATGATTGGCCATGCTATTCCAACACCCTGAACATATCTCAGGCTTGGAAAAAGCAGCTGAGGCTTTTAACTTTGCTTTCAATCTTATAGATCGATCTTTTACCGATGGTCTATAAGTTCATCTTCTAATGCGTGGCGACCCAACTTAATATGGCTAACTCCATTCACTACTATAGTATGTGTCAGATTGCGAAGTTGATTCAGACAGGTGAGCTTTCCCCTGTCGAATTGACTGAATTAATGCTGACTCGTATTTACGAGGTCGATAAGACCTTGTTGAGTTATGCAACCGTGACAGCTGATCGGGCAATGCTCGCAGCTAAGAAAGCAGAAGCAGAAATTGGGGCAGGGAATTATAGAGGCTTGCTTCATGGCATCCCTATTGCTGTAAAAGATCTTTGCTTAACTAAAGATATTAAAACCATGGGTGGGCTTAAAGTCCGAAAAGACTTTGTGCCGACTTTTGATGCGACCGTTGTGGAAAAGCTAGAAACCGCCGGCGCTGTATTGTTAGGAAAACTCAACCTAACTGAAGGCGCGCTTTCGGGATATAACAGAGAATTCGACATTCCCATAAATCCATGGGGAGCCCATCTTTGGGCAGGCGTGTCGTCCAGCGGGTCCGGTGTTGCAACCGCAGGGGGTCTTTGCTTCGCTAGCCTTGGGACAGACACTGGTGGTTCAATACGTTATCCTTCCATGGCAAATGGTATTGTTGGTTTAAAACCTACTTATGGGCGAGTGAGTCGTTTTGGAGTTATGGCCTTAGCGCAATCGCTTGATCATGTGGGCCCGATGACTCGCACTGTAAAAGATGCAGCAGTTGTGTTTGAAGCTATAGCAGGTTTCGATCACCGTGACGAAACAAGTTTGCAAGTTGCGGTTCCAAATATTTTGGATTCATTGAGGCTGAGCTTAGACGGCATAAAAATTGGTGTGGATGAGCGCTATATTAGCGAAGGAACAAATCCCGGTTTAGTGTCGGCAATTAGTAAAGTGATAGAGACTCTTGTGCTGCTGGGCGCAAAGTTGGTTCCGGTTTCAATGCCTGAAGACGACCCTGCGGAACTGAGAGCCGCTTGGCTTCCGATCACGGCTTTTGAAGCGTTGCAGGCACACCGGAAGACCTATCCTTCTCGGGCCAAGGATTACGGCGGATATTTGGGAGATGTGTTAGAGCTGGGTCTGAACATGACGGAGGACGACTATAGGGCAGCAATGGTTATTCGCAATGAGATCACAAGTCGGTTCGAAAAACAGTTGGCTGATGTTGATGCTGTAATTTGTCCATCGGGCGGTTTTGTTTTTGAGGTGGAGGCGCAGCTACAATACGGGAATATGGACACATTGAAACCGGTCATTCAAAATTTTCAGGGGCAGTTTACAATACCCGCAGATTTGGCTGGAACACCTGCTATAACTGTTCCTTGCGGATTTTCTGAGGCTGATACTCCCTACGCTGTTCAGTTTCTTGGTAGGAGTCTGTCCGAGGCAAAATTATGTCGAATTGCCTACGCATACGAGCAGGCAAGCAATTGGCATTTAAGACATCCAAATATCTAGATTACTAGGTCTAAGTTAGAAAGTTCCATTGATAGTTAAACCCAACTCTACGCCTGTAGTGGTATTACGGTATTCAATCTCTTCAAGGATGCCAGCTGAAGTTCTGCCGATGAAACGCGTTCTCCTTCTGATCTGTGCGCCATTTGTTAAGGCGGCAGCATCGAATCTATAAGTAATACCGCGGCTGTCTATATATTCAGAAAAGAAATTCACCATTGGTTCGCCCACTTGGAACTCGACGTCGTTAACCTCAAAGCGAAACATGCCGCCATCTACGCGGTCGAAATATTGCATGCCCCAGTTCACCCGCCATTTGGGTATGTCATGCCTAAAGGCAAAGGTAAATCGGCCGCGGTTATAAAGCTGAAAACGGCGCTTAACTCCTAAGAATGGATCAGTTACTTCAGAGTCTTGAAGGGTAAAAGTAGAGGTTAGCTGCAGATTCGGAAGGTTGAGCATATTCATGCGCATACTGGCATTAAGGTTCATGCCGTATTCTATCCCGTCACCTATATTTCCGTTAGCAGACAGTAAATTATCCTCCGACGTGGAAGCATCGACCCTGTCTATAACATCCTGATGATCAGCATAGAAAAATTCGCCACTCAATACACCGATGTCATTTGGAAGGCGATATTCAGTGTTTAGAGTGTAGCGCCATTGAGTTTGTTGCCTTAGCTCGGCATTGCCGCCAAGAGTGTTTACGTCATTGTCAGTTTCGTCATTAGCGGCCACGAAATCGCGAAAACTCAGTTGGCTTACAATTCGTTCAATGCCGCCTCGAAGTTGCAATGTTGGTGTGAGGTCGTACCGAATATCAACTTTCGGTTTTATGAAGCTGAAATCCCGCTGGTTTGAGACGTCGCCGGATTGGGATATTTCAGATTCTTCATACAATAATGTTGATTCAACGGATAGCTTTGGATTTATTCTCCAGTTATGGATTAAGAAAGGCTCGAATCTTATCTCCTCAACGGTAGAATTCGCATTGGTTACAGGTTGAGGAACAAGGCCGCCGAAGTTAGGTGACGGAGTGCCCGTCGCATCAATAAGTCCTAAGGCTAGGGAGGCGTCTAATGTTGTTTGGGCTCCTTCTATGCCAAATTCTAAGTCTTGGCTTTCAAAAAGGTCCAGGGTGTAGGCGGCCCGCACGATTCTTTCTTCTGTGACGGCGCCCGTATTTAGAAATAAATTTTGTTCCTCCGAGCCATCCCCCAATGTTAAAAACCGATTTCTAGTGGTATCTCTGCTGTCTTGGTTCGCTATCGCCAAAAGCTTGAATCGATGGCCATTATCTCTGGTGAATTCATAGTCGCCGCCAACCTCCCAATTGTCACGTTCGCCTGGCACGTCCTCGCGCTCAAGCGTAATGGCGTTGGGAGTTGTTCTAAGGTTGGAGGTCACTCGGTCGACATCCGTTGGATTGTCGTTATTACCATAAAGAGCATTGAATCTGAAGCTGCTATTACTAGCGATGTCGTAGCCAATATTCAGACTGAGTTCGTTATTGGTTCGGTCGACGGTAAATTCTTCACGAACTAAATCGTTAGCTAAGAAATCGCCGAGAATACTGGTCTCTCTGCCGATGGAGTTGTTGTAGCGAGGCTCGCTAGTTGCGCTGATTAAATAATTGAAACCGCCGCCTTGGCCGCTGATAGAGAACACGCCGCCAGGTTTGATTTCGCCATCTTGGTAGGCATCTATACTGGCCTGATAGGAAATGCTTGTAGAAGATAGTTCTTCGAACAAAATGACGTTAACAACTTGCCCGCTGCCGCGGACATCCAAATCGCCGGAGGTGCCGCGAATAATCTGAAACTCTTTGACTTGGTCGGCAGTAATTCGATTTAACTGTTCGCTAGCTTGATTGCTCTTGCCGGCGACTCGTTTGCCATTGATTAGGATCTGGTTTCCACCGCTACCACTGCCTAGGCCACGGCCTCCGGAGGACGGGTTGCCGCCGGGACCAGGACCTGAACTTGCTGAAGTTTCTTGTCCTGGGATACGGTCAAGCATATCCAAAGCTGTAATTGGAACAAACTGATCAAAAAAAGACGCGGGGTAAATAATCGTTGAGTTGCCATCTTCGCTAACCTGAGCTGATGCTGAGTTTGAAGTGGCGAGGAATGAGGCAAAAATCAACGGTAATAATAGAGAAGCACTGCGAATAATACGTATTGGAAACACAAACAAGGCCTGTTTTAATTATTAAGGGGCTAATTTATAGCCTCCGGATTTCGGAAGAGCGAGATTGTACTTGGAATAAGCACTAATAATCAGTGTTTGTTACAAACTGCCATGATTCTCTGAGGGTCGGTCAGGCGATTGCATGGTCCAAGCTTTTGTGAAGAAGGGTTTGAGAGGGGATTGATTGATGTAAAATTAGTCAAAAAAAGGCCCCAACTTTTGAGCTAGAGGCCTTTTAGGTTTAAAAAACATCTAAGCTGTTTGAGGGCTCGATTTGAAGTATTCCAAATAACTTGCTGGGTTTTCAACTGCGCCTTTCACGGAAATGATCTGAATAGTGATGTCTCTAAGTTTCGCCTTGTGGGAGAAGTCATCCAGGATCTCTATGATGTCATGGTCAAGATAGCGGTTGCTGCTTATGTCCAGCTCAAGAAAAGTGCCACTTGGGAGACTATCCAGTTCTTTTAAAATGGCGCCTTTGTTGAAAAAAGTCACTTCTTCAGCGAAGGTCATCTTAACTCGTCCAGAGCCTTGGCCGTCTTCTTTATGCAGGAAAAAAGAGTTTTGGTAGCTCTTAATGAGAATAACAACCACTCCAACTACCAGGCCCATGCCTATGCCGAAAAGTAAGTCAGTAAAGATTATGCCAAATACAGTCACCGCGAATGGCAAGAACTGCTTCCAGCCTAAATCATACATTGTTCTAAACAACGCAGGCTTAGCAAGCTTGTATCCCACAGTGAAGAGAATCGCCGCCAGTACAGATAAAGGAATCATATTGAGGAGTCCAGGCGCCATCACCACAAAAATTAGCAAGAAAATGCCATGAAGAATGGCTGAAATCTTGGTGCGACCACCAGACTGGACGTTGGCTGAGCTACGAACTATCACTTGAGTGATAGGAAGGCCGCCGATCATTCCAGAGAGAATGTTCCCTGTACCCTGTGCCAGTAATTCTCTGTTGGTCGGTGTTACTCGCTTTTGAGTGTCTATTTTGTCGGTAGCCTCGACGCAAAGTAGGGTCTCGAGACTGGCGACTAAAGCTATTGTAAATGCGGTTAGCCAAACTTGGGGATTGGTAATAGCACCAAAATTAGGTGTTATAAATTGACCAAAAAACGATGACATACTGTCCGGCGTAGGGACGCTTACAAGGTGCTCGGCGGATATTGAAAATGTCTCGCTATTGCGCGTGAGCAGATAAAAAATGATACCCGCCGCCACGACCACCAAAGGGCCTTGGACCAACTGGAAGACCCTCGATTTCTTGGACAGCACTATATCCCAAAGCAATAAGATTCCCATGCTAATCATGGCGATTAGTGTGGCCCCTGGGCTGACATTGTCGATGGTATTGATGATGCTAGAGAAGGTGTTGCCACCGTCTACTTGAAAGAAAGCAAAATCACCTTCAGGGTCAGCATCGTAACCGAAGAAATGGGGAATCTGTTTTAGGATAATAATGATACCTATGCCTGTCAGCATGCCCTTAATGACAGATGAGGGAAAGTAATAGCCGATAATGCCAGCTTTCAAGATACCTAATACGATTTGGATGACGCCGCCAAGCACCACCGCCATAAGAAAATTCTCGAAACTACCAAGGGTTGATATGGCGGCCAATACGATCGCCGCCAAGCCTGCCGCAGGGCCACTGACCCCAATTTGGGAGCCGCTTAGTATACCAACCACGATGCCTCCGATAATTCCTGCGATAAGTCCAGAAAACAGTGGTGCGCCGCTAGCCAAAGCGATGCCCAAACAGAGGGGTAAGGCTACAAAAAACACAACGATGCTGGCAGGCAGGTCACTTTTTAAAGAATTGAACATAGATATTTTGTCCTCGATATCGAACGTTGATTATTTATAAATTATTGTAATTAATTAGGATTGAACTTTGCCTGATGCCTTTTTTAGCTCAGTGATTTTTTTGATAACTATTCGTATAAAGCGAAGGATCACCCATTGCGGCTCGAAAATCCCCTCGAAAAAAGCTACTAAATACTTCGTAAAAACCGAGTAGTAGATGGAGTAGATAAAGAATGATTAGAAGATTGATGCTGATTTCACCGGCTGGTTTGTTATGCTCGGACCCTGTGAGTCACAATGGTATGTCTGCTATCTAATTTTTATTAAAAGGCGGCTAATTGCCGCCCCTAATGCGTTAAATACACTATGAATGAAACTGAAATTACTTCGTTGATCCCCATTGGAGTTGCACTGGTATTGTCACTGACGACACGTAATGTCATCGTGGGTTTATTTACCGGGGTGCTCGCTGGTGTTTTGATGATCAATGGCCCGCAGCCGTTCGCTGCACTTGGAATAATGGTTAAATCGCACCTGATTCCAGAGCTTACTGATAGTTATAACGCGGGCGTACTAGTACTTTTGGCATTTATTGGTGGGTTTGTAGCTCTGGTTGAACAAAGTGGTGGCGGGGCTGCTTTTGCCAGGCGGATTAATCATTGGGTGAAAACGCCAATGCAGGCGCAAATCGCAGCTTGGCTTGGTGGCATTTCTATTTTCTTTTCAGACTTAGGTACACCCTTGATAGTAGGGCCGGTGTTTAGACCTTTAATGGATAGACTTAAAGTGTCTCGGCAAAAATTGGCTTACATTATCGATTCCACAGCATCTCCGGTTGCGATCTTAGTTCCTTTTATAGGCTGGGGTGTCTACATTATGAGTTTGATTTATCAGGAGTATGAAGCCCTGGGTATCGAGGAAAGCGAGTTCACCGCATTTGTTCTAACCATACCTTTCCAGCTCTATGCTTGGCTTGCTGTATTGATGGTACCCTTGTTGGCTGTTTTAAGGTTGGACTTCGGTGCTATGGCAAAGGTGGAACAGGCTGGAGCTAAAACAGTTAATGTGGGAAGCGCCATAGCGGCAAAAGGACAGATCACTAATGAGCAAAAAGAGGAAGCAGGCCATAGTTCGATAGATCAGGTGAAAACGTTTACTCATCCAAACGCAAAACCGATATTTGTTTGGGGCCCTCTATTAGTTATGGCCAGTGTATTGGCTATTATGTTG
>TARA_B110000208_G_scaffold102170_1_pt1 | contig 16024 bp, 18 predicted proteins | sample TARA_B110000208 | Tara Oceans TARA_B110000208 (sample SAMEA4397426) | marine metagenome | biome: Polar Biome; feature: [SRF] surface water layer (ENVO:00010504); material: water (ENVO:00002006), including particulate matter (ENVO:01000060) such as... | depth 5 m
CCTCCGTCCTCAATATGCATGTCATCGAATAAGACACCAAAATCAGGTTGATCAACGCCTAGTTGTTGTTGAACCGCTATTGATGTCAATCCGATTTTATGACCTACAATTTTTCGACCTAGATTTCGCCAATAATTCGTATTAAGCTGCTGTACCTGATAGGCCCCGTCTATATCATTCGGTGCTAAACCGTCCCTTAAGGGTTCAATCATCACGCCCCCGTATGCAGCGCGCAGGCGTTCAGCTAGATCAATATGCGTTATCATTTTCATTATTCCTTATAGGCCAAGTTAATTGAGGTTCTCTTTTAAGAAGCTAATAGAAAGTGGATTATAGATGTCCGCTCGCTCATGCTGTGGCCAATGCCCACAATCGTCAAATAACTCTAGCCGCGAGCCTGGAATATCTTCATGCATCTTTGTGGCTTCTGGAACTTCACCAAACGGATTGTTACGGCCCCAAATGACTAAAGTCGGTGCTTTAATCATATTTAATTGCTCTGGACGCATCATATTGCGCTGACGAATATCCATATTCTGCAAAGAGAGTAAATTATGTAGATTCTGTTGAAAGCTAGGCTGATGATATACAGCATAACGTACCTCCACTAATTCTTCAGAGGCATCTTTCTGTGGATTATGCATCAATAGGTGAAGTCGCTTTCGTGTAAAATCAACATCGGTCTCCATAGATGCTTGGGTAGTCGTCTTAATAAGACGTGCCATAATTTCTGGGTTGGCCTTGGTGCCTCCAGAAGCAATTAATTGCAGCGTCTTTACACGCTCGGGGTGTTCGATAGCCAGAATAGCAGCGGTCCATCCACCAAGTGATTCACCCCCAAAATGTGCTTTTTCAATACCTTGAGCGTCCATGTAATTAATCACATGCTCAACATAACGTGAAATTTCATAGGGATAATCGGGCTTATCGGTGTAACCATGACCCAGGGAATCAATGGCGTGACATTTAAATCCCGCTTCCACATGCGGTATAATATTGCGCGAAAAGGCCTCTAAATGGCCACTGGTGCCATGCAGGAAGATAATATCCTCTCCTGTGCCTGCTATGAGCGCCCGGGTTCTAACACCCGCAGCATCAATATATTGTACAGCGAATTCTAGGCCGAGTAATTCCGTCCAAATCGTCATGAGTTTTTCTCCAGCTATTATGGCTTACATAAAAAGACGCCCATTCCTGTCAACCATTCTGATATCGGGGAATAAGCAATTGTTTTTCCGGGACAAAAATCCATCGCGGCATGCATAATTAGCCAATTTCGGATTTCATTGGCTCCATTGCCTGCTATTTCCACGAGGTCATCCTCTGATATTTTAGAAAGCCATTCTTGCGTTTGGCCATTACAAAAGGCATTAAGAAGTTGTCTATCAAATAGTTCATTAATTTTTGACGGCGCATTGACTATAATTTCGCGCCGGCGCGCCTCATATCGTTTCCAGTCGCCACGCCCGTTTTTCCATGAATCCACGAGGAATTCGTCATCGGCACTTTGGGGTTCACGCCAGTCAGGGAATGGCAGCTGGTGAGACAATCCGCCACTAGCAATAATAGCTACTGTCAAATCGTTTGGTAGCTTTCCGATTGCGTCACGGAGCGCCAGGCCTAATTGAATACAGCGATCCAATTTTGGCAACGGAGGTGCAAAGCAATTAACCATTAAAGGAACAATCGGAGTTTTGTTTTGTAATGTAAGGTATTGAATGGCATGACTGATACCATGATCGATGACCAAATGGGTGGAAAACGCCATATCAAAACCGTTATCAACCAATTGATTTGCCAAAGATAAAGAGATCTCCGGAAATGCTTTTTGCGGACCTGAAGGAGTACCATGCTCACCACTTGAAAAAATATCGTCAACTCCAATGGTAAATCCTGGCATCAAGTCCAACCAATGGCCTCTAAAATGATTTGAGCCTACAACAATGACGGCATCAGGGTTTTGCGCATGCAGCTCTTCACTAGCAATATGTAATCCATTCTTAAAATCATGAGCCATCAGGAGATGATCAACTTTAGCCCAGCTTGTATTCATAAGTGTCGTATGAGAAGCCCCTATACCTAGGGTGATTTTAGCCACAGACAGCCTCCCCACAATACTTAATCGAGCTCATCACTAACATCGCTGTGAGGTCTCTCATATCAGACAAGGCAACTGCATTCATACCAAGCTGAAAATCTAAATCAGGTAAATCAGCCTTAGGCAGGCCCATACGAGCCGTAGGCACCCCATGCTGACGCATGATGTTGGCATCTGTTGCTCCCGACATTTCATTAAAGGGTAGATGCGGACGACCTTTCACTTCCTCCCAAGATCTAATCGTTGTCTTAATGATTTCAGCATCGATATCAGTACGAGACGCTTCTATCATTTGTACCCTTTGACTACTAGCCGAAATCTCAAGTTCATCGCAAAATTGACGAAGTACTTGTTGGAATTCCGCCTCAGCATCATCCCCGATCTGATCCGGGCCAAAACGTAAATCTAATCGAAAACGGCAGGAAGCGGGCGTGAACGCTGGCATACGTTCCCAACCACTTTGAATAAAAGATACGACCGCTTGCGGTTTGACACAGTCGGTGCTTAAATCGTCAGATCTTTTCTCAAACCATTCTTCCAACTTAATGATGAGTTTTGCAGCGCTAGAAATGGCACTTTGATAAGGAAGTAAATGAATACTTCCGACATAGGTATGCGTACCTTCTACCGTCACATCCATCCAAAGAAATCCCACCTCTTCCCAGGTAACGGCAAAGCCAGACTTAACAACAATTGCCGAATCTGGTGTAGGTATCTTTCTTAGAAGATGAGCGCACCCCGCACCGTGGCCACTATCTGACCTTATGTTTTTACGTGAATGCGTTGGCATGCCACCCGCACCAAAGCCGAAATAGATATCACCTGATAGGGGCAGGGCAAGTGCTTTTAAAATTCGAGCCGCTTCGATAATACACGCAGCATGCCCTTTAGGATTGTGCGCCCCCAATCCAAATAAATGCCCATCAACAATGCGTGATTTTGCCCGCATATCAAACCGAAGTTCGGAGCCAATCCACGGTAGGTCTTCGCTTTCACTATTGCTGGTTACTGTGTCAAGAGGCGAGTAGAGTAGCAGGCTAGTACCGCCGCCTCTTTTACTCTGTAAAAATCCGAGCGCATTTGCTTGCTTGTCATCAATCATCTGAACGTCCGCCTTGAGCCCGTAGCGCGAAAGCTGATTAGCAATATGTTCGGCTAGCAATCGTTCCTCTCCCGTGGGAGAGGCTATATTGACGATGTCAGATAAAGTTTCAGATAAATTGTCATCGTCGATCATTACGCTGACTTGCTGTAGATTAATCATCTATATTATCCCAAGGAGGATCTGTGGGGGCACCCACCCAAGTGCCAGAAACGGCCAAGAGAAAGTCATTAAATATATTTTTGAGTATTCGAATTGGGTTGTACATAATCATATGTAATCCATTGGCTGTTGCAGAAAGCCATGCACAATGTGGAAGTAATGCTCTGGCCTTTCTTCTTGTAAATGATGAGAAGCCGCATTGAGCGTATGAAGTTGACCTCGTTTAACCATTCGGGAGAGCATTAACGGATAATCTGGCGTCAAGAAATCGTCATGGAATCCCCAACAAAAGAGAGTAGGGCAAGCAACCTCGGACAATTCATTGGTCAAATCCTGCCAGTCACCACGAGGATTGTCAGAATTCGCAGCCAGTGACATCTCCTCTTTGTTCAGGCTTTGCTCGTAACGTATACGAACAGTTTCTTCAGGGATTTTGTGTTCGTCATACCATTCAAGACGCGCCATTAGTTGGCGCATTTTTTCAAGACTCGGGCCCTCTCCACCGTAATATATATCTCGTGCATTACGTCCCTTGCGCCCATTTTCGGGTAGAGGCCACAGAGGGCCATAGAAAACCGGCATCGAGCCAGTAATAGTTAAAGAATGTGCCCGCTCCTGATAAAGAGACGCAAAACGCAGTGCAATAGTTCCTCCCCATGAATTACATATAAAATCCGCTTTTTCGACACCTAAATTATCCATGAGTCGCGCGATGGAATGAGCGTGGTAGTCCCACATGGGACCAGTAACAACATTTTTACTTGATTTTCCATACTGCAATAGATCCGGCATAACACAGCGATAATGTTCAGCAAAGAGATCAGACACAACAGCAAAGTCAGACCAAGCTGTGCAGCCTGGACCACCACCATGGAGAAAAAAAATGACACGATTTCCTACACCTTTTTCTATAACATGATATTCATCTTTTCCTGCCGAAATTGTTCTTCCTTTCGGCATTTTTTGGGGAGTCAGGTTTAACATTATTCGTCCTCAATTTGTTGTTGAATAGGATGTGGTTCAGAAAATAGCTTCCTCCACTTTAACAGGGAGATATCTGGGCGATACAAGCGCTCAGGAGGAGCGTTTGTTTCTGAAACCATCCAATGATCTTGGCTTGAGAAATTGCCATGAAACATCCAACGAATGCCGGTTAGATACCATAGATAAAACAACCACTTACTAAAGCCCGTTTTAAATTGCACCATAACTCCAACGTATTTAGTTTTACCCTCATCAATGGGTACATAAAATTCATAATGGATAAACTGGGGGTAAGCTATACGTAATACGCCTGGCATCGACAAGGACGCAAACCCTGGCAACTTGAGGCTCTCGATATAGGGGTTGGTCTTTCCTCCTCCCGTATTGCCCATAAACCGACCATGTTTCTGTTTTGGTTTAATTTTCCACCAGCGGTCGTTAGTCCATTTACCTAGTCCAGGGAAATCAGCATCCCAGTAACGCTCATCCTCAATACGGAAAAGCCATCGACCGACTCTGTCAATATGAATCTTATTCCAAGTTGGCATTACCTTCATGATTCGCCAAATGGATGTTCGGTGTAGGTACTTCGCGTGCCCCTCATCAAAACCGTTCTCCGCGTATAAACGCCAATCCCCACTTCGATCTTCAATACGCCCACCAACCGCATACTTGGGAGGATCAACTAACTCTTCAGGCAGTTGATCTTTTAAAGGATGTGCCGGCTGATCACCAACATAAATCCATATCAGGCCAATGCGTTCTTCAACTGGAAAGGTTTTAACCGCCGCTTTGCCACACATGGTGCTATCGGGACCATCCGTTATCACGGCAACCAAATCGCCTGTTTTAAGGTTGAATGTCCAACCGTGATAGGCACAACTTAATGTGTCAGGAAACCATTGCTTACCCTGAGAGAGTTCAACGCCACGATGTGGACATCGATTATGTAATGCGCGGGCGTTTCCTTCGCGATCTCTATTAAGAACAATTTTTTCGCCACAAAGCTTCAGCGCTATGGGCTTATTTTTTAATTTGCGTGACCACTCTACGGGGTACCAATAATTTAATAACCCTTTTTTTGCCGCCTCATAATCTGGAAACAAACTCCAGTCACGGCCTAGATCGTACTTTTTACTTTTAGCCTTATCAGAACCTAATATTGTATCAGTCACCTAAAATCTCTCCCTGGCGGGGGTACTGGAATGAAGCAGTACTAACGCCCGATATTCTTTTACAAGCGTCAATTGAAACTCAATATTGCCGTGTTTGGGGCGCTGCGACCAGTTTATAAAGCACACCCAAACAATTAAGACCCGCCTTAACGGGCGAAACAAAGCTTTTGGCATGGCACTTTTGTGATATTACTCATAAAATGCGTAGGGTTAAGCTTATATGACTAAGCCGGTCACTTATGTACTGGACTTTATCAAGCTAGGACACTATTCCCTACTATTAGTATACTGTATTGTGTATACATAAACTAGCTTGGTGCGATGAGGCTATAGATGCTGTTCATGGACAGAACGAACGGATCTTTCTCTTTGCATACATTAACAGTTATATCGTTATAATTTTCTACCACATTGGCTCTATGGTAATTAACATCTAAGGATAATTTGCAAATGAAATCCATTGAAATAACTAAACCACTTCCTCTTAGGGAGCAAGTTTATGAAGCGATACTGTCTCAATTGCGAGGTGGTAGGTATGCTCCAGGAGAGCGAGTCACGGAAGAACGTATCGCTGGTGATCTAGGTGTTTCTCGAACACCCGTACGAGAGGCTATGGGGCAGCTTAATCGCCACGGGCTTTTACTGTCTCGGAAGAGCGGTGGTTATATGGTTCCCTCTCCTACGATAAAAGAAATGGAAGAAATAATCTGCGTTCGTAGGCTTGTGGAACCGCATGCCGTCGCCCTAGCAGCCCAAGAATATGACGATGAGCATATAAAATGTATTGATAAAGCGATCGTTCAAGAGGTCCAGTCACTTAATGTGGTAGCCCCTGATGCCTTTGCTATAGGCAACTTGAACTTTCGGTCAGCACTATTCGACCAGATTTCAAACTCATATTTGATATCTATCGTTGCTCAGTTTTACTCTCATCTTGAATTTATTCGAATATTGACTCTTAATAATTTAGACGTTAGGAAAAATGTTGTTATTAAGCAAAAAAGTATAAGAGATGCGATAGCTGCGCATGACGCATCTCAAGCTTATAAATTATGGGAGGGTTATCTGGATTTTGCTCAAGAGGCCTTGATAGCTGGTATGAAAGAACATCAAAAGTGAGCCGGGTGTCTAATGGTAGCTCTAGTGGTAGGTATAAATAGAGTGTCTATTCTGAGGAAGAGCGAACCTCGAAGAGGCAGTAATCTTGGCCTTGAGAGGCGCAATATACTTCTTTGACGGTTGCGTTACTTTCAAAAAATACTTCCATTAAGGCATTTAGGATGCCAGCCATGGGGGCGCAAACCGGTACCTTGGATATACCGTGGCCTTTTGCAAATGGGCTATTGGTGAGAGTGAAAGTTGGGTCATCGTGGCGATTCAATGTATACGTTAAATTACCCCATCCTAACTTTGCCGCCGTTTTGCATACAAAACTGAGCTTTTCATTGTCGCTAGCGAAATCAAGCTCGTTGTACTGACGTAGGGATGCTCTACCATTTTCGAATGCAGATTTTTGTAAGGCGAGTAATACCTTAGTCATTGTCGGTTCGTCTAGATATTCCACCATCCCCATCAGCACATCTGGCCGCATAAGTAGGTAACGGATATTACCTTCTCGGATTTCACCAGCGTTTTCGTCGAATTCAAAAGATATATTCATAGTTGACTATGATTCCTTAGGCAATGCTAGATTATGTTTGGCTCATTGCAGGTATCTAATTGTAAATTACTTTTACCAAGTATACAGTATACATAATAATAGCTAATATCACTGGGGTAGACCAACTGTTTCTTTTGCGCCTTGTGTCATTTTTTGGGTTTGAGATGAATAGACTCATTTTCGCGACTCCCCTATTGTAATTCCAGTGCTGATATGGCGATTATTTTGGTAGGTAGTAGCCAGATGCTGTTCGGTAGTATGCTTGGCTAATGTGTCAATTCGATCTTTTGGGAGATTAATATATGGCCGAATTAAGCAACAATTATGACAATCTCAGCGACGGTGCCCTAGATATTCTTTTTAAGTCGCACGATATGTTAATAGGGGGCCAACGTGTCGGAGCATCCGATTATATAGATGTGCTCGATCCTACCAATGGAAAGGTAGTCGGGTCGGTCCCAAAAGGTACGAAAGAATCAGTCAATCAAGCGGTTATAAGTGCGCGAAGGGCTTTGGAACATGGGTCTTGGGCTACTATGCGCCCCTATGAGCGTGAAAAAATCCTCCTAAAGCTTGCCGATTTAATTGAGCTCGAAGGTGATATTCTCGCGGAGGTCGAAGCCGTTGAAAGCGGCCGCACGCTGATGAACACACGGTTATTCGATGTTGATTTTCCAGTCAACTGCCTTCGTTATATGGCTGGGTGCGCCACTAAGATTCATGGGAAAACCACAACGATCGGTCAGGGCTTTGCTCCGGGTATGGAGTTCTTTGCTTGCACTTTGTTGGAACCCGTAGGTGTTGTTGGGGGAATTATCCCTTGGAATGTCCCTCTGTGCCAGGCTATTTGGAAAGTAGCGCCTGCATTGGCCGCTGGGTGTACCGTCGTGCTAAAACCTTCTGAAATGACACCATTTACAGCCTTACGTCTTGGAGAATTAGCACTAGAGGCGGGGATTCCTGAGGGAGTTTTTAATATTGTTACAGGAATTGGTAGCGAGGTTGGCGCGGCGATGGTTGAGCATCCTGGTATCGACAAAATTTCATTTACAGGTTCAACGTTGGTAGGACATCGGATTGCAACAGCAGGTAGTAAAACATTTAAAAAAATGACGTTAGAGTTAGGTGGTAAATCACCAATGATCGTGATGCATGATGCTGATCTTGAGGCATCTATTCCGGGAGTGGCTATGGGTATCTATGGGAATCATGGCCAAAATTGCTGCGCAGGTTCTCGTCTATATGTACATGAAAAGGTTTACGACAAGGTGTTGGAAGGACTGATTGAGGAAGCCAATAGTATTGTGCTGGGTTCTAGTCTTGATCCTACTACACAGATGGGTCCTTTGGCATCTATAGCTCAACAATCTAGAGTGCTCAGATATATAGAGTCTGGTAAAGAGGAAGGTGCTGAGATCGTGGCGGGCGGTGAACGTCTTGACCACCCCGGTGCCTATGTGACACCTACTGTGTTGGCTGAGACCAACCGAGATATGAAAGTTGTGCAGGAAGAAATTTTCGGTCCTGTACTTTCTGTTTTACGCTTCAAGGAAGGCGATGATGTTGTGTCACTGGCAAATGATAGTGAGTATGGCCTTGGGGCAAGTATTTGGACGCAAAATTTGGCAAAAGCTCACCAGTTTGTAAGGCAGGTAAAGGCTGGGACTGTGTGGGTAAATACGCACAATATACTCGATCCCGCCATTCCTTTTGGTGGGGTTAAGAGCTCAGGGTATGGGCATGAAATGGCGGAAGAAGCCATGCTCGCGCATTTGATCACCAAGTCTGCGGTAATCAACATCACATGAACCGTAGTTATTAGCAAATAACCTGGCGAATATAAGATTGACGTTAGTAGGCCGGAATAATCATTGGAGTAAGAATGCGCGCAGCTCAATACACATCATATGGTGCTCTGGAAAATGTGCAGATTGTTGATATGCCCAAGCCGTCTATTGGTCTCGGGCAAATTCTTGTTGAGGTAAAGGCGGCGGGGGTGAACCCAATAGATTGGAAATGCGTGATGGGTTTTGGTGATTTTTTTGGTCACCAACTACCTCAGCAACTGGGTGTCGAGGTTGCCGGTATCGTATCCAACGTAAGCAGTGACGTCACCCGCTTTAAAGTTGGTGACAAGGTGCATGCTTCAATACCGGGGTCTCGCATGGGAGGGTTAGCAGAATACACACTATTGTATGCTGACGAGGCGGCCAAAATGGCTCCCGATCTGAACTTCGAAACAGCGGCAGCATTGGCACTTGGTACATCGACTGCGTGGCAAGCGATGATAGAGATTGGCGAACTACAATCAGGCGAACGTGTCCTAATTCACGCAGCAGCAGGTGGTGTAGGGTCTCTGGCTGTCCAAATAGCCACCGCCTTGGGTTGCGAATCAGTTGGAACAGGGTCCGCGCACAATCTGGATTACATAAAATCGTTAGGGGCGACCGACGCATTCGATTATGCAGCGGCTAGATTTGAAGAGAAACTGGATGATTTCGATCTTGTATTGGGCACATTCGGAGGCGATACGTTAGAGAGATCCGGTGAAGTTTTGAAGCCAGGAGGTAGGCTCGTTAGCGTCTCCGATCCGATTCCTGAGGGGATGAGCGAACGCTATGGGATTCATACTAATTTTGCAATGGTACGTTCTGATGGGAAACAGTTGCAACATCTAATGACGGGCGTTAACGGATACCGTCTTCGCGCGACCGTCGCGGAAACGATTGGCCTTGACGGTATAGTCGATGCACTAAAGCAAAGTAGAAATGGTCATGTAAGAGGCAGAATTGTTGTTATATTTTAATTGCACTTAGGGGCTCAATATGTCCATTACTCATAAAGCATACACCATTGGATTAATGTTAACCATTTTCGTAGGACCTGCATTTTCCCAAAATTTGGCGCGCTATTCTGACGAATTCAATGGCAATGAGTTAGGAGCCGAATGGCAGTTATTCAACCCGAAGATGGCAGACATTAAACTCGAAGGCGGCCAACTCAAAATTACACCTTTAATGAGAATTGCTTGGTTTAATGGCCGTGTTGGCCCAGCACTATTTAAGCGCGTGCGGGGAGATTTTTCACTGACAACTAGAATTAAAGTTCGTAGAGCGTCCGATGAGCTGATTCCGACAGCGCCATTCTACCAATTAGCGGGGCTGATTGCGCGTAATCCGGATTCGGATAATACGGTTGAGGAAGATTGGGTTCTAACAGTTGTAGGTGACCAAGGAGGTTATTGGACTAATGAGACCAAAGATACGAGGAAGAATTTAAGTCGTTATCATGGGCGAAATACCGGACGGTTACATGCAGATGCAGACATACGTCTATGTCGAGTGGGTCAGCGGTTCGGTATGTATATCAGGGAAATCGGTGAGCAAAACTGGATCTTGGAATCGCTATTTGATCGTACTAGCCACCCGATGCCAGAGGAACTTCAGGTGGGACCTGTCGCCTATGCAAATACCAATGACTTTGATGTGGTCGGAATTTTCGAGTGGATTCGATTTGAAGCAGTCGATTCGATTGCGGACTGTTTAACAAATAATGAGTCTGACATATAGTGGTGTAGGTATATCGATATGTTCGTCAAATGCCAGAGGTAATTATGATTGAAAATAATAATCGTGCTCGATTTGCAGCACCTTTATGCATCGCATTATTGATATTGAAAATGTCGACAGCGATTTCAGCGCTTGAGGTCGATGCTCTGCATTCTTTGTCTGATGAGTTTGAATCGGGTAAGTTAAGCAATAATTGGCAACCGATAAATTCCCGAATGGGAGAATTCGAAAGTCGAGGTGGCGAATTGCATTTCGGTTTGACTATGAAGACGGTCTGGTTCCATGGTCGTAGTGGTCCTGCATTAGTAAAGAATGTGAAAGGAAATTTTGCGGTCTCGGCGAAAGTGCGTGTACGCCGTGAGTCCAATAAATTACTGCCGCCGGCTCCTGTATATCAATTTGCTGGTCTAATAGCACGCGATGCGAATTCTGAAGATATGGCTCTTGAAAATTGGGTCTTTACTGCACTGGGCGAGCGTGGTGGTTATTACACGAATGAAACCAAAGACACTAGGAATAATATGAGTATTGTGCATGGCCCTGATACAAATCGGATCCATGCAGACGGTGAGTTGAGAATGTGTCGCGTTGGACAGGTTTTCTCGATGTATGGTCGATCAATCGGTGAGACAGCTTGGGTTCACATTCAGTCCTATGATCGAGGCGAAAGCCCAATGCCATCGACGTTACAGGTTGGCCCCATCGCTTACTCCTACAATGATACGCATGATGTGGTTGGAGTCTTTGATTGGATTCGATTTCACAAAATAAATATTAAGACAGATTGCCTTATTTAGAAATCACTAAGAGTATAAAAATAACTAACTCGCCATTAAAAATAATTTAGGGTAATGTGAACTACTTTAGAGAGGATAGAGTGATAAACTTTTTAATCATTATGATAGCGTTTTCATCAGGCCTATGCTTTGCAGAGTTACGGCCTGAACCTATTGGTCTTGTAGAGACGTTGCCAGAAAATTCCTCACCGCACTGGGTGTGGGTAAATGACATGGTCTATAACCATATGCCAGACGGAAGAGCCTCATTAATTGATGGTGATTCTGGTAAATTTCTTGGTCTTTTAAACACTGGTTATTCTTTTAATTCATTAACACTGCCGTCGAAAGGAAGTGAAATTTATAGTGCAGAAACTTATTATTCGAGACACACCCGTGGCGAGAGAACAGATGTAGTTTCGATTTATGAGCTTATGACATTGTCATTGATTGCAGAAATAAAGATCCCAAATAAACGAGCGTCAACTATACCTACCATTTACAACGCGGCCATGACAGATAACGATAGATTTATGGGGATATTCAACTATACGCCAGCCCAATCGTTATCAATTGTAGATGTGGTTAAGCGTGAATTTATTGGTGAAATACCAATATCGGGATGCGCATTAGTTTATCCCGCAGGAGACCTTAGCTTCGCGTCAATCTGTGGTGATGGGTCATTATTGATTACATATTTAAACGAAGACGGTACATTGTATGATCGGATACGTACCCGCTCATTTTTCGACCCAATTGAAGACCCGGTAACTGAGACTCCTGTTCGTCATGATGGAATTTGGCATTTTGTATCCTTTAAGGGATTAGTGCATCGCGTAGATCTTCGGCATAAGAAGGCTAAATTCCTAAAACCTTGGTCACTTTTCACACCGCAAGAAAACGACGAGAATTGGAGGGTAGGGGGTCAGCAACATATTGCTATTAGCGATCATTACGGAAAACTTTACTCGATTCATCATAAAGGATCGGGAGATATGCCGAACAGCGCAAAGGATCCTGGAGATGAAGTTTGGGTGTACGATATTAATAAAAAGAAACGCGTACAGAAGATCGCTCTAAAACGTATTGCCAACGAAATACAGGTGACTAAAGATAAACATCCATTATTGTTTGCTGCATTCGTGGCTATACCCGAGATTGATGTTTATGATGCGATAAGTGGAGAGTTTTTACGAACCATAACTGAAATTGGAATGACCCCGACGGGGCTATTAGTGCAATGATAATTTTATTTAAAAATATTAATATTGATATTGATATTAATAATGTATTTATATTTATGACGATAAAAATGTTTAGTTACTTTTTTCTACTATTTTTTATAGTATCTTGCGCACACAAATTAAACAACTTTAATGGATTTATTAGTAGTGTTAAAAATTATAATATTGTTCCGATGTGGATGGCGCCCGTGGTTTCTATAGTCCTTCTGTGTACAGAGTTTGTTATATTGATGGGGTTAATGACGCTAGGTCCCATTAGTTCGAGAATCATATTACTTTTACTAGTACTGCTCGTAGTTTATACGGCTGTTGTCGTTTATAGCTTGTTTCAAGGGCGGGCGGGAATGGATTGTGGCTGTCAGTTTAGCTTAGGAGAGTCACAGCTAGGATGGGGGACGGCAGCAAGAAATACTCTAATGGTTTTTCTAGCATTGACACTGTCAATACCTAGCAATCCAGAGCCAATGATTTGGATGTATCACTTTACTGCCGCTTGCGGCGCGATAGTTATTGTTCTTTTGCACAGTGCCCTTGATTTGGTGAAAGAGTCTTCTCGCAATCTAGCTTATTTGAGTCCTTAATATGATTAATGCTCTTGTTATGTCAAACGTTCTTCTTTGGTTAGCTCTTGGGATTTTGATTTTTATTAATATAGCTCTCGTCCGACAGGTCGGTATTCTTTATGGGAGAATAGCTCCCGCAGGAGCTCTTATGATTGGCGGCAAACATTCTGTTGGGGATTCCATCTCACCCTTGGGCGTGATTGACTTAGAAGGGAATTCAATCACTATCGGGGGGTCAAATAGCGCTGTGGTTTCAACGCTGGTCTTTTTTCTGTCGTCTAGCTGCCCTGTATGTAAGGAATTGCTTCCAATTCTGAAATCAATGCAAAAAGAGGAGCGAGCTTGGTTGAGAATTATTTTTGCTAGTGACGGTGAGGTAAAAGAACATAAAAGATTAATTGTTTCAGAAGGTTTGGCTGAATTTCCTTACGTGCTCTCGCTCAAATTGGGCATGAAGTTTGAGGTTAGCAAGCTTCCCTTCGCGGTTCTCATGGACGATAAAGGTATTCTGAAATCTAAAGGATTGGTTAATACGCGAGAGCATCTGGAAAGTTTGGTGCAAGCGGCTGAAAGAGATGTGGGGTCTTTGCAAGAATATATGGCGAAGGAGATATATAAAAACGATAGATCCAATCTTTCTTATAAAGTGGAGAATTCATGAAGAGCTTTGATCTCTGGCTGGAGAAAGCAGCCCGCAAAACCGCAAGTGTAACTTCTCGCCGGAGCTTTATGGGTAAATTCGGTTATGCGCTGGTCGGCGCTGCGATTATTCCTGTATTACCAGTAGCTCGAGCCGCGGGCGCAGCTGTTGGGAAGTCGACTATGCCTGTGCCGAATGAATCCGGTATAGAGGGTGATCCGGGCGACCCTAAAAGTTGTGATTATTGGAGGCATTGCGCGATAGATGGCTATGCTTGCAGCTGTTGTGGCGGATCACAAAATTCATGCCCGCCCGGTACAGAAATGTCCGTGATCACTTGGTTAGGTACCTGCAGAAATCCAAGTGATGGGTTAGACTATATAATTTCATACAACGACTGCTGTGGTAAGAGTAGCTGTGCGCGTTGCCTATGTTCTCGTTATGAAAATAACAAACCTCTCTATGTACCGTCACGTAGCAACAACGTCAATTGGTGTGTTGGCCATGTAGGCGGAAACGTCGTATACAACTGCTCTACGGCTATTGTTGTTGGGGTAGCGACTGGATAAATGTGCACTATGCGTCATATACGAAAATTTATTAATACGATATGGTTTATTCTCATTATTTTCAGCACCCAGTTGAAAGCGGATGAATGGGTTAATTATATGCTCAATTGTGCAGGGTGTCACAAACCTGACGGTACGGGAGCAGTCGATGTGCCTAGCCTAGAGAATCAGATGGCTAAGTTTTTGTCCGTTCCAGGTGGAAGAGAGTTTCTGGTCTCTGTACCAGGTACTGCTCAGTCGCCTCTAAGTGACTCAGATACTGCGAACCTATTAAACTGGATGCTGGTTAAATTCAGTGAGGCAGAAATGCCCAAAGATTTTTCACCATACACAGCTAATGATGTATCTGCATATAGAACCGCGCTAGTTGATGTTTCTAAAAAAAGAAAACTATTGATAGGTTTGATTGAGGCTAAGCTTTTGGATACAGAATAAACTAGTAGATAATTTCTGACTAATATATCAGGTAATCTTAATGATGAAAGTAGCCCTATTTGCGTTTATGATTAATATGGTGATGCTTGGTGGGATTGCCAGAGCTGACGTTCCGTCGGGAGAGTCCATCTACTCGGATTGCGCTGTCTGTCACGGTGATCTGGGTGAGGGCATCCTGGCTCTAAGTGCTCCAGCTCTGGCTGGGCAAAATAAACCTTATCTCGTCACGCAACTTAACAAGTTCAAAAGTGGATTCAGGGGTAGCCATCCAGAGGACACGCACGGGCAAAGAATGATGCTTTCTAGCTCACTGCTTACCACCGATGAATCAATGGTTATGGTTGCGGAGTATATTGCGAGCCTTCAATCCCCCATGGTAATACATAGTGGCAATGAAAATTTTTCTAATGGACAGGCAATTTATAGAGCCACCTGTGCAGCTTGTCACGGAGTTGGGGGGGAGGGTTCACCAGGCATGAGCGCACCGCGTCTCATAGGCTTTACACGTAAATATCTTACGCGACAGCTTAAGCACTTTAAGGGAGACATTAGAGCTTCATCTGATAATGACCAAAGTAGCGCTATGTCTAGATGGATGAACACTTTATCCTCGGAGGAAGATATAGCTGACGTTGTAAACTACTTAATTCAGTTGCCGAATGAATAAGGAGCGGTTAGGTTCAAACAGTTATTGCATCTACTAAGTGCCATCTAGCGTCTGCCGTCATTAGCACTGGATGCCATCTACTGGTGTCTCACTTTCTATGATTAACAATGTTTGAGGTCAGTAGCGGCTTACCAGCAAGGGGCTATGACGGATAAGCTAAGCCTAATAATGCAGAGGTACGCTAACTATGCCTATTAAGCAGATAAAAAGCTTATTGGACTGTTCTAATGGCATGAAGGTTGGACTTCCCAGAGTTTGCTAGATCTAGCAAACTCTGGGAAGTCCAGTCTTAGCCTGATACCCGAGGTAAATCTATAACAGATAACGCCATAGCAAAGTGATAACGCGCTAGTTCGGATGTTCGATACGGTGGTTCGCGA
>TARA_B110000208_G_scaffold191993_1_pt1 | contig 15973 bp, 20 predicted proteins | sample TARA_B110000208 | Tara Oceans TARA_B110000208 (sample SAMEA4397426) | marine metagenome | biome: Polar Biome; feature: [SRF] surface water layer (ENVO:00010504); material: water (ENVO:00002006), including particulate matter (ENVO:01000060) such as... | depth 5 m
CCAGCTGGTGCTTTTTCTACAATCACCTTTTGCTTAATAGCATATGTTATTGGGTCAATGGCGAGTATGCGGTTACTATACCAATCGGCGACATACAGCGTCTGGTTATCGGGAGAGGCTGCGATGCCAACAGGGGAACCTGAGACTGGAATATGGTGAATTACTTTGTTTGTATTCGTATCAATGACAGTAACGTTTTGATCTTCTACATTGGTAACAAACACACGGTGCAAGTCAGCTGCATTAGCAATGCCAACAGGCGCTTTGCCGACGACAATGGTCTCAATCACTTTTTGTTGCTTGGTATCAATCACAGAGACCGTGTTGTCACCTTGGTTGGTAATGTAGGCAAGGTTGGACTGTGTGCAAGCACTTAACATTAAAGACAGTAATACGTATAAAAATACGTGGTGGGCAAAATACATGACAGCTCCTCTGATGTGACATATTATAGGTTAAATCGTAAGCGCTGCTTTCATTCAAGCCTAAAGTATGAAAAAATCAGGGTATAAAATATTAAGTAGGTAGTAGCAGTTATGTTAGATAGTGACGGGTTTCGTCCGAATGTAGGGATTGTGGTGTGTAATGCGCAAAACAAAGTGTTTTGGGGTAAGCGTATTCGCGAGCATGCTTGGCAGTTTCCACAGGGTGGCATTGATCATGGAGAGAGCCCTGAAGTGGCGATGTATCGTGAACTGATGGAAGAGGTAGGTTTGCGTCCAGAGCATGTTGAAATTTTAGGCCGTACCCGAGACTGGTTACGTTATGAAGTGCCAACTAATTGGATAAGACGTGAATGGCGTAGTAGCTATCGCGGTCAAAAGCAAATTTGGTTTTTGTTGCGTTTGGTTGGGCGCGATACCGATGTGTCATTACGCGCGACACCACATCCGGAATTTGACGCTTGGCGTTGGAGTGATTACTGGGTGCCGCTTGAAGATGTGGTGGAATTTAAACGTGAAGTTTATAAGATGGCATTAAATGAATTGGCTGTTTATTTGCATCACAAGCCAAAAAACGCAGAAGCAAATCAGCCTGACGTGAATGCCAAGGAAGCTAGCGGCTACTAAGTTGGTTGGTCAACCTGGCTTGTTGCTTTAAGTCGCTGCTTTATTTCCCATGCCTTCGCCTAATTGAATTGGGTGAGTCGGCTGCCAGTTTTTATTGAAGGATAACGCGTCTTTCTCAAAAAGCATGACGACAGTCGAGCCGAGTAAGAAGCGTCCCATTTCTTCTCCTTGCTCCAAGCTGATTTCTTGATTCGTATATGCCCACTTCCGAACTGACTGACTGCGTGGCGGATTGATAATGCCATGCCAAACGGTTGCCATACTCCCAACGATAGTTGCGCCAACCAATACCATCAAAAATCGACCATGCGCCTCTGATGAGAATTCACAAACCACACGCTCATTGCGCGCAAATAAATTAGGTACATTTTCTGCGGCTGTTGGGTTAACTGAGAATAAATCACCCGGCACATAAGTCATGCTGATTAATTTTCCAGCGCAAGGCATGTGAATGCGGTGATAATCTTTGGGGCTTAAGTACAAGCAGGCAAAGTGCCCATCTTCAAAATGACTGGCTAATGGCACATTGCCAGCGACGAGCGCTAATGTTGAATAGCCATGTCCTTTTGCCTGAAAGATTTGGTTTTTCTGGATTGCACCCAACTGACTAATCGCACCGTCAACAGGGCAGATAAAATCAGCTTTTGCAATTGGTCTTGCATCTTCTTTTAATGGACGCGTAAAGAAGTCGTTAAAAGTTTTATAGCTATTAATGTCTGAGTTATCCGCTTCTTGCATATTCACTTGATAGCGCTGGACGAACCACGTAATCACCTTGGGCGTGAGTTTTGGGCACTCGAAATTGGCTAGCTTGCCAGCAATGATGGTGATGAGTAGCTTCGGTGCAAGGTGCTGTAAAAGAATAGTAAGTTTCAATGCGTGCTCTCTTTGTGAATCGTGGCTTATATTTTACTAGAAATGAATAAAGAAAAAGCACAGACCTGACGGACTGTGCTTTTATTATTGTTACTTAAATGCATTGCTTAGTTTTTTGTTTTATCAACAATCTTATTCGCTGCAATTGAAGGCATCATGGAACGTAATTTTGCACCAGTAATTTCAATTGGGTGTGCGGCATTGTTACGACGTCGCGCTGTCATTGAAGGGTAATTTGATGCACCTTCAGCGATGAACATTTTTGCGTATTCGCCAGATTGAATACGTTTCAATGCATTGCGCATTGCGGCACGTGATTCTTCATTAATTACTTCAGGGCCAGTCACATACTCACCGTACTCAGCGTTGTTTGAGATGGAATAGTTCATGTCAGCAATGCCGCCTTCGAACATCAAATCTACAATCAATTTTAATTCGTGTAAGCATTCGAAGTAAGCCATTTCTGGGGCATAACCAGCTTCAGTTAATGTTTCGAAGCCCATTTTAACTAGCTCAACAGCGCCGCCACATAGAACAGCTTGTTCACCAAATAGATCAGTCTCTGTTTCATCTTTAAAGGTTGTTTCGATAATGCCTGTGCGACCGCCACCAACGCCCATTGCGTAAGAAAGTGCAAGGTCTTTTGCTTTGCCAGATGCATCTTGGTAAATTGCGATTAAGTCAGGAATGCCGCTACCGCGTACGAATTCTGAACGTACAGTATGACCTGGTGCTTTTGGAGCAATCATGATGACGTCCATGTCAGCGCGTGGCACTACTTGATTGTAGTGAATCGCAAAGCCATGTGCAAATGCTAATGTACCGCCTTGTTTAAGGTTTGGTGCAATCACTTCTTCGTAAAGCTCTTTTTGGAATTCGTCTGGTGTCAAAATCATGACAACGTCAGCTGCTTTGATGGCCTCTGCTGCTTCAGTGACTTTTAAGCCTTCATTTTCAGCTTTTTTCCATGATGCAGAGCCTGTACGCAAACCAACAGTGACATCTACGCCTGAATCTTTAAGGTTTAACGCATGTGCGTGGCCTTGTGAGCCGTAACCAATAATAGCTACTTTTTTGCTTTTGATGATGCTGAGGTCAGCGTCTTTGTCGTAATAGACTTTCATTTAATTTCCTTTAAAAACAATTGCTTGTCTTGATTATAGTTTGAGAATTCTATCGCCGCGGCCAATACCTGACGCGCCAGTTCTTACTGTTTCTAAAATTGCGCTTGTGTCTAAGCTTTCAATAAAGGCATCCAGCTTATGACTAGAGCCAGTGAGTTCAATTGTGAAGCTACCATCGGCGACATCAATGATGCGTCCGCGGAAAATATCACACATGCGTTTCATTTCATCACGGTGAGCAGCAGATGCCCTGACTTTGATGAGCATGAGTTCACGCTCAATATGCTTGCCATCATTTAAATCTAACACTTTTACCACATCAATCAACTTATTCAGCTGCTTGATGATTTGCTCGATTACGGCATCACTAGCACTAGTAACAATAGTCATGCGGGACAACGTTGCATCTTCTGTTGTTGCGACCGTAAGCGACTCAATGTTGTAACCACGTGCTGAGAATAAACCAGCGACGCGTGATAATGCGCCTGGTTCGTTTTCCATGAGGATAGAGATAATATGACGCATTATGACTCCTTACCTGTAATCATTTCAGATAAGCCTTTGCCGTTTGGTATCATCGGGAACACATTTTCAGATTGATCTGTAATAAAGTCCATAAATACGAGGCGATCTTTTAATTTTGGGCTAAATGCTTCTCTCAGTGCACCTTCAACATCTGCTGGATCAGTAATGCGCATGCCAATATGGCCATAAGATTCAGCTAGCTTAATAAAGTCGGGTAGTGCATCCATATAAGATTCTGAGTAGCGATTCTCATAGAAAAATTCTTGCCACTGCCTTACCATACCCATATAGCGATTGTTTAATGTAATTACTTTTATTGGCAGCTCATATTGCTTGCAGGTAGAAAGCTCTTGAATACACATTTGTATGGATGCTTCACCTGTAACGCAAGCAACTTGAGCGTCTGGGTGTGCTAATTGCACGCCCATTGCATATGGTAAGCCCACGCCCATGGTGCCTAAGCCGCCAGAGTTGATCCAGCGACGCGGCTTGTCAAATGGATAGTACTGTGCGGCCCACATTTGATGTTGACCAACATCAGAAGTGATAAAAGCATCGCCTTTAGTTACTTCGTATAGTGACTTAATCACTTGTTGTGGCTTAATAAGTTTTTCGTCTAAAGTAAACTCTGAGAATTTTTTTGCACGCCACACTTCAATTTGCAGCATCCATTCCGCTAGCGCTGCTGTATTCTGTACTGGCTTTTCAGATTTAATCAAATCATTCAAATCAGCTAGTACTGATTTCACATCACCAACAATTGGCACATCAATCTTTACACGCTTAGAAATGGATGATGGATCAATATCAATATGAATAATGGTCCGTGGGCGGCTCAAGAAGTGCTCAGGGTTACCTATCACGCGATCATCAAAGCGGGCACCAACAGCAATCAATACATCGCACTCTTGCACTGCCATGTTGGCTTCATACGTGCCGTGCATGCCAAGCCAGCCTAATGATTGTTTATCTGTTGCTGGGTAGCCTCCCAAGCCCATTAATGTGCTTGTGGTTGGTAGGCCTAACGATTGAATGAACTGAGTAAGTTCTGGTGCTGCATTGCCTAATACGACTCCACCACCAGTGTAGACCATCGGGCGCTTTGCTTCTGCAAGAAGCTTAAGCGCTTTCTTGATTTGTCCAGAGTGTCCTTTAGTAATAGGGTTGTATGAACGCATCTCCACCGTTTTGGGGTACTCGAAACTGTTTAATGTCGCGGTAATATCTTTAGGGATATCGACAAGGACTGGCCCAGGTCGGCCTGTAGATGCCACATGAAAAGCCTTTTTCATCACTGAAGCAATATCATTGATGTCTTTAATTAAAAAGTTATGTTTGACACAAGGGCGAGTAATACCAACCGTATCGCATTCTTGGAATGCATCTTCGCCAATGGCGTAAGTCGGTACTTGACCGCTAATGACGACGATTGGAATTGAATCCATATAAGCGGTTGCAATGCCAGTAACCGCATTCGTTGCGCCTGGGCCAGATGTCACTAAAGCAACGCCGACTTTACCAGTTGAGCGTGAGTAAGCATCAGCTGCGTGTAGCGCTGCTTGCTCATGACGCACTAATATATGCTTGAATTTATCCTGTTGATAAATAGCATCATATATATTAAGCACGGCCCCACCAGGATAGCCAAATACAAATTCAACTTTTTCTTCATGTAGGCACTTAATTAGAATCTCGGCCCCTGTAAATTGAGGCGATGTTTCTTGCTTGTCGTTAGGGTTGGAAACTTGAGTCATATAGCTTGCAGTTATAGTAGTTTGTACGAACCCAACACAATAACGGGTTGCCTATAGTTGGTCAAGATTACAAGCCAATTAAAGTTAGTTTAATCATTAGCTTGACAATGTAAATGATAATCATTATTATTTAAAAGTAGTTCGTTAATCACAAAGAGTCAAAGGATGAATATGGGAACAGTGATGAGTAAGGTAACACTACCGAGTAATGAGCTTTATAAAGTTATTTATAGCAAGACACAAGATATGGTGGTGCTTGAGATTGGAGGTACATCTTTAAAGTTGGATGCGGTTAGTTTTATGAGGATGAATGAAATGATGCGCAAGGCGGCAGCAAGATTGGTGTTGCAAACAAAGCTAAATGTAAAATAAAGCTTTACATTGTTAATACGAATCATTACCATTAGCATTACTTAAGAAATCGGGTAGTAAATATGCATACAGACAATTTGAAAACAACGGTAGCAGAAGGTAAAAGCTCGCTGTTTGATCCGGAATTGCCTACAGCAAATGATGTGATGGTAGCAATTTGTTGTGTCACCACACGCTATGCATTAAACCCGTCAATCGATTTGGCAAAGTTAGCACTTCGCTTGGCAGGTAATCTTAGTGCACCCGAAGTGAATAAGAGTGAACACTTAGATGCAGTTGCTAAAACGTTGATCGAACAGTGGAAAAGTGTCTTAACAGAATATCAATTAATTGATACAAGCGTCATGCCGCAACATAATTTGTTGCAATAACATCAGATAAAAGTTTAGGAAAAAGTATGTCAAGACTAACAGGCCCAAGAGTCAAAATAATGCGTGCATTAGGTTTGGATTTGCCAGGGCTATCGCGTAAGAGTATAGAGGCAAGGCCGACGCCACCAGGGCAGCATGGCCAAAAAGTAACGCGCAAGCGTATCTCAGATTACGGCGTCAAATTAAAAGAGAAGCAAAAAATCCGTTTTAATTATGGCTTAACTGAAACACAAATGCGGCGCTTAATCGTGGATGCGAGAAAAGGAAAGGCGCCGACAGGGGAGAGCTTAGTAAAGCTACTCGAAAGGCGTTTTGATAATGTAGTGTTCCGTGCAGGGTTTGCACCAACAACCATTGCTGCTAGGCAATTAGTGACACACGGCCACTTTCTACTCAATGGCAAGCGTGCGAATATACCTTCAATTAGATTGAAAGTAGGCGATGTGGTGTCAATTAGAAGTAAGAGTAAACAGATACCAATTGTTGTGGACTCAATAAAAGAGCCCTCATTAACGCGGCCGGAATGGCTTACTTGGGATGCGCAACAGGCATTAGCAACACTCGCGCATTATCCGAGCATTGAGGATGTGCCGTTTGAGGTAGATTTACAGTTAGTCGTAGAGTTTTATGCTAATCGCGTATAGGAGTGTTTGATTAGTAACAGAATTTAAGTTGGTCCTAACCCATCTTGAATGTAGCAAATGCATAGCAATATGCATCTCATTAGATCGTGAACGATCTTTTAAGACCGCTTTCAATGAGAGTTGATGTAAGTCGGTTTTTTTTATAAAAATAAAACTTATCTAAATGATGCGATTAGAAAACATAGTTGGGGTGTTTGGGCTAGAGCCTAAATTAAAAAATGATCATTATGAAAGAAGAGTAGGCATGAATATTCCACAGTTAAAAGAGCTGAACACTCAAGAGATGATAGGTGATGCAAAAATGATTTTTATTTTACATTTAGGTCAGCGTTATTTATTGAGTGTTACAAAACAACAAAAAACTATTGCTGACAAAAGTGAAGCATGATTTCTAAAGATGAACAAATTTATTTCCATTAAAGGAAGCCACCATGAGCACAAAAAATACACATAAGCGCATACAGCTTAGTCAAAACGAAAGTGGAAAAATTGAATATTGCGAGGGCTGTGATGTTGTGGAAATGGAAATTGGGCCAGTGAGTGTACGGTTGCGTGCGCAGGATTTAGCGCTATTCAGCACACTCATCCAAGAAGCTGAAATGCACTTACGTTATTACCAGCTAGAAAAAATAAAGTTTGAAGCGGAAGCGATTAATGCCAGAGTTACGCATTGAGCGCAGTGTTGTTACTAAACGGTCCTGCAAGCCACCTTCCTTTAGCCATGGTGAAGAGCCAAAACAAATATGATGGGTTGACACTGCAGTTACAAAAGTCAACAAATGTAATTGGAGTACAGTTATTTAACCTTGCTATTAAGTCAAATAACAATGGCATAAAACAAACGCGGCCAGCTTGGTCAAAAGTGTTCTTCTTGTTGCTAGTGATGCTAGTACATACAGAAGTCTTTTCTATACTGGTGAATGGCCAGCCGCCGCCAGTGAAGGTGAAAAAGTCAGCAGCACCAATACTGGTTAGCATTGTGGCACCGTCAATGCTTGAGCCTGAAATGGTACCAATTATTGTCCCAGTAAAAATAACTAAAAAACCTAAAACAAAATCTAAGGTTAAGCCTAAAAAGATAATTAAGAAGGTTGTTCCTGTCGTTGAAGCAACTCAGCCAGTCGTTGAGACAGCCATAGAGCCAGTGGTGGAAAATGTTGTATTGGAAGATAACGTGGTGGTGGCTGCTTCAGTGTTAGCCGCAGTTAATAAGGCGGCAGAAGTTGTGAAGGTAGAAGAAAAAATTGAGCCACCTAAGTTTGGTGTGTCTTATTTAAATAACCCTGTGCCAAGGTACCCTCGTTTTTCTCGTCGGAAAGGAGATGAGGGGAGAGTGTTACTTAAGGTGCTCGTCACTGCTAAAGGCGTACCAGGCCAAGTAGAAGTTGAAAACAGCAGTGGGTATAAACGTTTAGACGAAGCAGCGATAAATGCTGTGCAAAACTGGCATTTTATCCCTGCACGTAAAGGGGCTGAAGCACTGAGTGCTTATGTGCTAGTGCCGGTTAAATTTTCATTAAACAATTAATTTATTGTCTCAGCTTAGCGTTTTATTAAAAATTACAGGATCAGCATGCAAACAACAGAACTATTTAATAGTGCAGACTTTATTGCACAAAGTGGCTTTCTTTCTATATTAGTAGCGATGGCTTTACTCGTTATGTCAGTGCTCAGTTGGTATTACATTATTGCCAAGGCCTATCAAGGATATAAAATCAAATCAAGTATTAAGCGTTATCTGGCTGATTTTTGGAGTAAACCAACATTGCAAGTGGCGTTGCAAATGCAAGATACACAATCCCCAGCATATCGCTTATTGATTACAGCAGTTGAATCTGCGCAGCATCACCAACAACATGGGAGTAAGAACCTTGCTGCCACCTGTAGTCAGGATGAATTTATTGCACGTAATTTGCGACGGACATTATCACAAGAACAGTCAGAGTTAGAGTCCGGACTGTCACTATTAGCTTCTGTCGGAAGTATTGCTCCATTTGTTGGTTTACTAGGCACTGTGTGGGGTATTTACCATGCATTAGCAGCAATCGGTATGAGTGGACAAGCATCAATTGATAAGGTTGCGGGTCCAGTTGGTGAGGCTCTAATTATGACAGCCATTGGTTTAGCAGTTGCTATTCCAGCCGTGCTTGCTTATAACGGATACATTAAATCTAATCGCTTAATCATGGCGAAGCTAGATAGTTTTGCACAGGACCTGCACACTTTACTCACTACTGGCGCTCCTTTAGTCATAAAGCAAGGAAAAGCAAAAGACAATATTGCCCCGTTTAAACGAACAATTGATGCAAGTGGTGCTGACGCCTCTACAGCTAAAGGTATGCCAGCATGATAGGAAGTAACCCATTATTAGCTGGTGAGCATGCGCAACCTATGAGTGAAATTAACACAACACCATTAGTTGATGTAATGTTGGTGTTGTTAGTTATTTTTATTATTACAGCACCTATTCTTTCACACACAGTCGAGGTAGAGTTACCACAAGCCACAAGCCAACCGTTGTTAGATAAGCCAGAAGTTATTAGTGTGTCTATCAATGAAGTTGGGCAACTTTTTTGGAATGATACACCTTTAGAGAAGGGAGAGTTGTTGCAAAAGTTGACACAAGTTGCCGATCAAAAACCACAACCAGAGCTGCAGATAAGGGCGGATAAAGCGACCCGTTATCAAGTGTTAGCTGAGGTGATGGCGGAGGTAAAAAATACAGGCATAACAAAAATCGGCTTTGTAAGTGAACCAAAAGTGAGTGAATAGTCATTGGTTTAATTAACCCCACGTCTTGGGACCGTGAGTGATCTAGCCTAAGTTGTATAACTGTTCAGTAACCTATTTGATTCTCATTGATAAATCAATGGCTTGTATATTTTTGGTTAATGCACCAACTGAGATGCGGTCTACGCCAGTTTCTGCAATTTGTCGCACAGTACTTAAATCTACACTGCCAGAACTTTCTAACAAGGCTTTTCCATTATTAGTTTTGACAGCCGTGCGCATATCTTCCAAACTAAAGTCATCAAGCAATACGCTAGTTGCGCCAGCAGCTAAGGCTTCATTGAGTTCTGATAAGTTTTCTACTTCAATTTGTATCGATGCAGACGTGTCTAATGCCAGTGCTTGTTGTAGTGCTGCGGCAACGCTACCAGCGGCTACTATGTGATTCTCTTTAATTAAGATGCCTTGATATAGTGCGAGTCGTTGATTGAATCCGCCGCCAACGGTGACTGCATATTTTTGAGCTAAACGTAAACCTGGTAGCGTTTTTCGGGTGTCGTGTATTTTAGCTTTAGTACCTTCAACTAACTTTACGTATTGCTGTGTGTGTGTGGCGACAGCTGATAAGGTTTGCAGGAAATTAAGCGCACAACGTTCAGCCGTAAGCAACGAACGTGCATTACCATGAATTTCACATAAAACCTGATTAGGACTGACGACATCACTTTCTGACACCTGCCAGTTAATTTCGACGCATTGATCGATTTGTTTAAAGCATGCATTCACCCAATCGATACCGCAGATAATAGCCTGCTCGCGTGAAATAATGGTCGCATTAGTGTGTGTGTTGGGAATCAGTGATGCTGTCAAATCGCCAGTGCCGACATCTTCGGCAAGTGCGGTTTTTACAAGCACATCGACGAGTAGATTGAATTGCTGACTACCGCGAGGATAATGATTTGTCATTAGAGGGGCGTTCATATTTGCATTATAATGCAGTTGGAAATTTAAAACTTGGTAACGAACACATGAAACTCTTATATACCCCGAATAGCCCATATGCACGTAAAGTGCGCGTAGTTGCCATTGAAAAACATATGGAGATGCAACTACAAGAAGTGGTGTTGGGTGATGCTGATTCGCCTTTGTTGCAACATAACCCACTGGGGAAAGTGCCGACATTGGTGTTGAATGATAATGTCGCGCTATATGACTCTCGTGTGATTGTTGAATACTTGGCAGCCAGGAGGCCAGTGAATCAACTCTTACCAGATGAAAATAAGCTAAAAGTAGAAGTCATGCGTTGGGAAGCGTTGGCTGATGGCGTATGTGATGCTGCTGTCGCCATTGTACTTGAGTACCGTAAACCTGAGGCTGAGCAATCAGCAGCGACGCTAAAAAAACAGTGGTTAAAAGTCGATAATGGTTTAGCGGCACTGAATAAAGACATCAGTAAAAAGAAATGGTGTGTCAACGAGACCTTTAGCTTGGCTGATATTGCCGTTGGCTGTTTACTTGGCTTTGTCGACTTGAGATTGAAACAGCTAAACTGGCAAAGCAGATATCCGAATTTATGGAAGCACTTTACGATATTAAGTAAGCGGCCTAGCTTTAAAGAAACTGCGCCAATTCCGAATTAAGCGAACTTGGTGTTGTGGCCTAAACAGCCCCAGTGATGATACCGCCGCCTAAGCAAACATTACTCTCATAAACCACAGCTGATTGCCCTGGGGTGATGGCCCATTGTTTTTGGCCAAAACGAATATCCACCTCTTCTGCATTCATAGCATCAATTTCACACGGTGCATCCAGTTGGCGGTAACGGGTTTTGGCTGCATATACCCAGTTCGTCTCAGGCTCCTCACCGCTAATCCAATGGAGTTGTCCTGCTTTTAAGCCATCGTTGAGTAATAATGGATGGTCGTGGCCTTGCACAACGATGAGCTGATTGGTTGCCATGTCTTTTGCCGCAACAAACCAAGGCTCGCCATTGCTATCGCGGCTACCACCAATTTTCAAGCCTTGACGTTGGCCTAATGTGTAATACATCAAACCATCATGTTGACCAACCACTTTACCTGCTGGCGTTTTCATGACGCCTGGATTTTTGGGTAAATAACGTTGCAAGAATTCTTGGAATGGACGCTCACCAATAAAGCAAATGCCAGTCGAATCCTTTTTTTCAGCATTCGCTAAGCCAGCATCACGTGCCATTTCACGTACTTCACGTTTTAAAAGTTGGCCTAATGGGAACAGTGTTTTGCTCAGTTGAGCTTGATTTAAGCGATGTAAAAAGTAGCTTTGATCTTTACTACCATCATCCGCTTTTAATAATTGGTAGTTCCCAGTTTGGAGGGGATTTTCACGTACTTGTGCATAATGACCAGTGGCGATTAAGTCGCCGCCCATTTCCATGGCATGATCTAGGAAAGCTTTAAATTTAATTTCCGCATTACACAGAATGTCTGGGTTAGGTGTACGACCCGCTTCGTATTCAGATAAGAAATTAGCAAATACACGGTCTTTATACTCTTTACTAAAGTTAACCGCTTCAATCTCAATATCGAGTTTATCGGCGACTGAAACGGCATCAATTAAGTCTTGCTTGCTTGAGCAATACTCATCATCATCATCACCTTCCCAGTTTTTCATGAAAAGGCCGGTGACATCATAGCCTTGCTGTTTTAGTAGCATGGCCGTAACGGAGGAATCTACGCCGCCAGATAGGCCGACGATTACTTTGGGTTTGTTCATGCGTTAGCTTTACTCATAATGTGTGATTGTTTCCAATGGGTGCTGTTTGCCAGCAAGATAATCTTCAAAGCAGCTGAGTACTTGCTCGCTACGCATTAAATTTTGTTGTGCTCTAATTTCATCAATACTCATCCAAACCGCTCTAATAATGCCAGTATCTAAAGCTTGCTCAGGATAGTGGCTACCCACTTTCCCGATAAAGGCAAAGCGTAAATATGTCGTATCATTGTGATCATGCTTCCAATGATAAATGCCGAGTAATGCCTCTGGTGTGAAATCATAAGCTGTTTCTTCCAGCATTTCACGTATCACCGCATGGGTGATGGTTTCATTGTCTTCTAAATGCCCCGCTGGCTGATTAAAACGATTGCCACGGCTAGTCATTTCTTCTACAAGTAAGAACTTGCCACCCTGTTCTACAATTGCCGCGACGGTTGCATGGGGCTTCCAAATGGCTTTTTTCACAGTTTCTTTTTTCACGCGAATCGTCTTAAATCAATGTTTACTCTATTTTACGCTAAGCGGAACATTGCGGATAGTTGAAGATACGGACCTAAAGAGGCGGTTGTTTGTAAACTACGACAAGAAATAAGTAATTATTTGGCAAACTGAAGTTAGTCAATTAAAGTGGCGGCATGAAAATAAACAAGAATAGACAAACGTTGATACTAGCCTCCCGAAGCCCGCGTCGGACTGAATTGCTTAAACAAATTGGTATTGATTGTATTGTATTACCTGCGAATATTGATGAATCACTCAAGCAAGATGAGTTGCCCAGTCAATATGTGAAGCGGCTGGCTAAAGAAAAAGCACTAGCAACAGCTAGTAATATGAAAAAAGAATATTCAAACTTGGTCGTGTTGGCTGCTGATACAACCGTTTGTGTCGGTAGTAAAGTATTGGGTAAACCAGAAAATGATGCAGATGCATTACAAATGCTAAAAAGCTTATCAGGTACAACACATGAAGTGCATACGGCTGTGGCAGCCTATTTTAATGGTAAGGTGAGTGTGATGCTGAATACAACGACTGTTAAAATGATGCGCCTTTCTAAGGAGACGATTAATGCCTATATTGCATCTGGCGAACATCGGGACAAGGCAGGGAGTTATGGCATACAAGGTAGAGCTGCTACTTGGATAAAGCATATTGAGGGCAGCTACTCAGGTGTAATGGGTTTGCCACTGTTTGAAACAGCACAATTGATTAAAAAAGTTGCAGCTAAAAAATGATAACTATATCAATTTAAAAGCATCTAAATTTGAACCATCTAATTTAAATTATATAAAAAGAGTACATTTTGGGACAAGAAATATTAATTAATGTAACACCTCAAGAAACCCGTGTGGCAGTGCTAGAACAAGGCGTTGCACAAGAGCTGCATATCGAGCGCAGTTCATCGCTGGGCATTGTGGGCAATATTTACTTTGGCAAAGTATGCCGTGTGTTGCCAGGCATGCAATCAGCTTTTGTTGAAATTGGCTTACAACGCGCGGCATTTTTACACGCAGGTGATATTAAAGAGTGTAAGAGCGATGATGTCATTAAGCCTGCCAAGCCAATACAAGAAGTTTTGCATGAAGGTCAGCTTATTATTGTGCAAGTGATTAAGGAGCCGATTGGTACGAAAGGCGCACGCCTGACGACAGAGGTGAGTATTGCTGGTCGCTTTTTAGTCTATTTGCCGCATCAAGGGCATATTGGCGTTTCACAGAGAATTGAGGATGAAGACGAGCGAGAGCTGTTACGTAATCGCTTAATAGAACTACTGCCTAAAGACAGAAGGGGCGGGTTTATTATTCGCACCATGTCTGAAAATGCGACTGATGAAGAGCTGTTGGCCGATATCGCTTATCTAGAAAAGGTATGGGAGAAAATCAAAGAAGACAGCAAGGTTGCCACAGAGCGTTCACTGATATTTTATGATTTAAGCTTGCCAAAACGAGTGCTAAGAGATGTTGTGAATGCAGATACCGTGAGTATTCGCGTAGACTCAAAAGAAACCTATGAACGTATGAAGGAGTTTGCCGAGCTGTATGTGGTGAATGCGGTTAAGCCGCTTACACATTACAAAGGACAGCGTCCGATTTTTGATTTTTACAATATTGAAGAAGAGTTTGAGCAGGCTTTTTCACGTAAAATTGGCCTTAAATCTGGCGGTTATTTGATTTTTGATCAAACAGAAGCCTTGACGACGGTTGATGTGAATACCGGTAGTTTTGTCAGCGGTAAAAGCTTGTCAGATACGATTTTTAAAACCAACTTAGAGGCTGCGCAAAGCATTGCGCAGCAGCTAAGGTTGCGTAATTTGGGAGGCATTATCATTATTGATTTTATCGATATGGATGAGGATACGCAGCGTGAAAAGGTACTACAAGAACTGAAGAAAGCGGTTAGTGTTGATCGTGCCAGAACCAATGTAAACAGCTTTACCCATTTGGGCTTGGTTGAAATGACGCGCAAGCGTACCCGTGAAAGCCTGGCGCACATGTTGTGTCAGTCATGTGAAATTTGCCAAGGCCGTGGCGAGCATAAAACGGCACAAACCATTGCCTATGAAATTATGCGCGAATTGTTGCGAGAGTCTAAACAGTTTGAAGCAAAAGAATTTAAAATCATTGCCTCACCAAGCGTGATTAGCTTGTTGCAAGATGAGGAGTCACAAAGTTTGGCAAACTTATCTGACTTTATCAACACACGCATTGTGCTAGAAGTGGATGGCGAGTTCTCACCTGAAGTGTTTGAGGTGGTGTGGTCTTGATTGCCGTTGTTTGAGTTCTTAGAGGAACATCGATAAGCTTCTAGTTAGCGTACCAATCACCGATGCATTTAACATTTGTAGTAACAGAATAGCGACAAGTGGGGAGAAGTCAATTCCACCCATCGTTGGTATGATGCGCTGAATAGGGCCAAGAATAGGGCGCGTAATACTATGCAACACTGGTGCGATTGGTGAGTGTGGATTAACCCAGCTTAAAATGACATGTGACAGGAGTGCGTAAAAGAAGATATCCAATATTGCTGATACGACGCCAATTAAACTCAGTGCGAAAATGTACGGCCAAACTGGAACATCTGCTACTGCGAATGGGAAGCCACTTAACCAAAGCATCACAAACTTTAAAATCACCTGCGTAATAAATGCTAACAGCAGTGTGGATAAATCATTTTTTTTCCAACTAGGCACAAACCGTCGTGCTGGTTTTACGGCGAAATCAGTTAGTGCCATCACCGTTTGGCCAATCGGGTTGTGAAAAGACACCCGTAACGCTTGCATGATAAAACGCAGTAAAAACATCATGGTTAATAAGCCGAGAACGGCATTAAGTAAAAACTGTAGTGCGCTGGATATCATTTGGATTAAGCCTTTATTGTTTGTCGATTGGTTATCATTAAATTGAGTATACTTTAATGACTTTTACTTAACTCATCACCTAGTGATTGCGATCGAATATACGCTTGTTTTGCCGCTAACATAACCGCCTCTTTGACTTTGCTGTTTTCTAAACTGAGCAGGCCCTGTTCTGTTGTGCCGCCTTTAGATGTAACTTGTTCACGCAGTGTTGAGACAGGGGTGTCGTTAATGTCGGCTAATAAACTAGCGCCTTTAAAGGTCGCCAGACTTAACTGTTTTGCATCTTTACCATTGAGACCTAAGGCAAGCGCTGCGGCCTCCAGTGCTTCTATGAGATAAAATACATAAGCAGGACCGCTGCCAGAAATAGCGGTCACGGCATCGAGTTTATCTTCACT
>TARA_B110000208_G_scaffold132312_1_pt1 | contig 15832 bp, 8 predicted proteins | sample TARA_B110000208 | Tara Oceans TARA_B110000208 (sample SAMEA4397426) | marine metagenome | biome: Polar Biome; feature: [SRF] surface water layer (ENVO:00010504); material: water (ENVO:00002006), including particulate matter (ENVO:01000060) such as... | depth 5 m
GTCTGTGTCTGAGCGGTTTACTGCCACAAGGGAAGAGCCGACCGTTCCTCTGAATCGGAGGAGAGCATTAAAGATTGCTTCAATCGGCATAGCCAACGTGAATTAGACTATCTAAATATATGTAGAAGGATATGCTGCTAAGGGAAGGAGCTTTTTTACCGTCAACTTCAAGGCCCTCAGACTTGTGTATAAGGATATGCTTCGCAGCCGTCTTCGCTCTAACCGAGCTACGCCGAGCCAAAAGGGATGAGTTTTAAATCGTGCATTTATAACGTCAATTTGAAGAGATATGTATAATCAACTATCAGAGTCAGCTGAAGAACCCATCGGATGAGTTAAGCGTAAATTAAGCGTGATTAAGCGGTAAAAAACACCAAGCCACAGCACCTCAGAACTCCGTCGACCATGACCCAAAAAAAAGCGCCCTGCCCGAAACCGGACAAGGCGCTTACCCTAGATTTATTCAGGATTCGAAAAGCATAACGGAGCCGCTAGAATCCCCATCGCTTTGAGTTGGTATTCATAAGCCCAGTCCTTACCTTCAGAACGGAACCCTAGAGGGCCGTAACGCACCCAATCGTTACGATATTGATCGGTGTTGTGGACACTTCCGAATGCGTTCACACGATTACCATACACGCGAAGCGTCAAAACCTCCCCTGCTTTCAGTTCCGCTAGCTCAATTTCATAAGGAGGAAACGGTGCCGAATCGATGAGCTTACCATCCTTAAAGGCTTCCAGTAAGGCACCTTTGTAGAATGGAATACGAATCGAAGAAAGTGGCGTATCTGGCACTCGGATGTTGTAGTCGATATTACCCGCGTAGAATGGCAGGCCGCACTGAGCATAGTCTCCGTAAGGCAGTGTTTTCGGCAGCGCGGTGACGACTCCACGCGACCCTTCGAGCCGAACCCCGAAGTCGCCCAGCAAATAGAGCCACTCCAGGTCGGTTTTACGGGTATACGGAATCCGGATGCGTAGCGTGTTGCTGCCTTTATTAACCATCGGCAACGCAACCTTGCGGATGCAGTGATCCACCCACCATCCAGTGTCGACATCAGATGGAACGATCTCGCCATTCAATTCGATTTCGACGGAAGCCGGATCTTCAATCGCCAATTCGCAACCGGCACACTCGATTTCGGATTCAAAATCAATCTCCAGCACCAAGGTGCCAAGAACGGGCGCCGGCTCGGTATCAGCCCAGGGTTGGCAGCCCAATCCGTTCCGTGCGATGAGCCCGAGTTGTGTCCGCAGCTTGCCATCTAGACGCAGCATTTCCTCGCGCGCTTCCAGCGGCCCATCGTTCCAACTCCAGCGCGCCTGATCGAGCAGCAGCACATTCGGCTCGTCCAGCGCATAGGATTCCGCTGCGGGCAACACGCCACACTCAATGGCCTCAGGCTGCTCGACGACAGCCTGCTCTGTTTTGCCGGGGCGCAGCGACAGCAACAGGCTTGCGGCAGGATGCAAGGTGGTGCAGATGTGTGTTTCCCCACGGCTGTAGGTGCTGGCGATTTCGGAGGCCTCGCCAGAATGCGTATCGAGTTCTTGGCAAATCCATTCGCCACTGATTTGCAGCACCATGTTTTCGCGGCTCTCGATCCGGCCCGTATTGCAGACAAATAAAATCCGTTCGTCCCCGTCCTGACGGAACTGATGCATCAAGTCTTGCGCAGGAGTGCCGTCCTCATTCAAAGCACGCAGATTGCGCACCCCTTCGAGTTCCGACAAAACACCCTGTTCAGAGAACTCAGCACGCTGCGCACGAAGCGCCAAATCGGCCGGACGGCTGGAAGGTTGCGCATCGACCAGGGTCGGCACCTCGCCAACAAATACTAATTTCCCACCGGCATCGGCGAAGCGCTCCAAGCGCTCCAAAGTCGATTGACGGATGGTGCGCATGCCGGGAACCAGCACCACTTCGTAACGCATTTCACCGACCGGCAAGGTTTCGCCAACGTCTGCCAAATCACACTGCACCGGTAGCAGCGATTCACAGATCAAGTCGTAATCGACCAAGCCGAAGAGCAGTGTCGCATTAATCTCATGAAAGCGGCGATCACGCTCTGCACGCTCCGCACCCGTCTGAACGGAGGGTCCATAGGCCAGCCAGAAAGACTCAACCGGATGAATAACACCGACACGCACCAGCGGACGGCCAGTGGTCAGCGCCACATTCACGCGAGCGAAATGATCTTCTACCAGCGAGTAGCGTTCGAACCAGGGCACCTGATAGCCGATGGAGGCCGGATAGTCGCGCTTAGCCTCACCTTTCATCGAAACCCATGTCAGGTGGTGGACGCGTAGCACCACACCCAAAGCTGCTTGCCAGTCGCCCTGCCCTTTGTGCCCCATGAAATCGAAATCCCAATTAGTGACGCCATATAGCTCACTCATAATTCCACGCGCACCTTGTTGCCGGGCGGCACTCTGTGCCTGCTTTGCGGTGGTGAATTCAAGATCGTCATTTAAGATATCGATGCCGGGCAGATCGTAATGGATGTAGGAACGCATCGCCTCGCCCGTCGATCCCGTCTGGCTATTGAGCGATCCTTCGGCCATCATATGGCCAGTCAGTTGCATGTTATTCTCGCGACACCATTTGCCCAGCACGCCTGAATAGTTTTGCGCAAAGAGGTCGGCGACCAAATCGTGATAACGATAGCGAAACACGGAAGCCTGTGCGTCTGGCAATTCCCAGAACAGTTGCGGTAGATCATCTAAAAAGTCGCTCTCGAAGCGACTCAGGAACTCGTCGGGGATTTCATCAGTAAACGGCAGAATTCGATCCTCCAGCGCATCCGGTGAGGTGAAGAACTGTTTGGCAGCAAACTGCGGCTCGTCGGTAAAGATACCGGGAATGGTTTTGCCGAATTCTGCGCCGACCGCTTCTTTGTAGCGCTCGTGGGTGGTTTCCAAAAAGCGCTCGGTCGCTTCTTTCTTCAGCGTGTTGACATAGGTCTGGCCGTTGAACCAAGCCGCAGGCATCGCCTTTTCCAAATAGGCATACCAGATCGTGTGATCGGAGGACGTAGATAGCGCCTCGTCATCCTCTAGTCGACGACCTTCAGCCAAGCAGCCCTCCGCGTCGAGCGTGACCGCATAGCGAGCCAGCAGCACACCGTTCTCAGAGCGGGCGGCGTTCGCGTTCGGCATGTTGGCTTCGGCGATTTCCACCGTTCCATAGGGCCGCGTGGTAAAGAGCAGCGACTGCATGCGATAGTCTGGATTTTCCGTGACCAGCCCACCGCCGAAACCCGATGGCCAACGATCTTCGTCGTAGAGCCATGCCTGCATATCTTCCGCTTTGGCTTTATCGACAGAGGCCTTCACACAGTCCATAAACTCTTCGCCGAGATAAGGCGTATCGAGCCCCGTGCGGCAGTGAATATGAAAACCACCGATGCCCATTTCCTGATAGACATCGATCTGCCGCAGCAGTTCTTCTTTTTCCAGTTTGCAGTTCCACGACCAGAGCGGTGCTCCACGAAATTCAGAGGAAGGGTTTTTAAATGTAGATTGATTCATGTTGAAAATAACTTATTTAAGATTGAGATGGTATAGAATTGTATTGATGAAGACTTAAGGCGCAGCTGACTCAGCACACTTTGTTCACTTCGATTCCGAGTAGAGCGGCCAGCTTTTCGATTTTATTGCCGATATGCCCGAGCCCGATCGCACAGTGATGTGACGGCCCACCCTTGGACCAGTCGTTCATAAATCCTTTGGCGCCGATGCTGAACTTATAGCGGCTGTTGGTATTGCCAATTTGCATGATCGGGCCCGGCACGGATTCGCCCTCAGCCACCTGCAAGGAGACAGTCCCGTCGCGATGCTGCACCACGGAAAGCAAGGTGACAGGACCATGCTGCACCGTCATTTGAATCGACAGACCTGTGCCAGGCTTGCCGTGATAGACCGACAACGGCACCAGCGCGACGTTGCCTTCCGAGATCGCAAAGTGCGCGGGGCCGTCGTGGCCGAGATAGACGACATCATCGACAAAGTCGGACAGGTAAAATTCGGAGAACGAGCCGCCGACGCCGAAGAGGTCCATGATCTTCATGGCCTGCACGTTTTTGACTTCGCACTCGCCCGCCACCGGAACATTACGCCCGGTCAACAAAGTATTTCCGGCAATCACCGAAGTGGCGATATTTCGATAGTCACCCTCGCCTTCGTAGTAGTAGGCGATTGAGCCGAGCTTATGTTTTTCGACCAGTTTGTCGAGGGCCACCGAGGTTTGTGCGGCGCGTTCGATTTCAGACTGTTCACACTCATCGGACACATCAAACTTCTCATTAAACTCGCCGACCTTGGTCGCAATTTCGTCACTCGTCACCGCCTTACGCAACTCGTTCAGCTCGCACATTTCAAGCAGCTCAAAATGGTTACCGAAGGTGGCGGACTGTTGGCAAAGGTCGCTGTAGACATCGAGCATCCCGCAATAGTAGTGCCCCAGCACGCCGACGCGGTTTTCACGCATGCCTGCAAAGACTTTAGCGGCATCCACCCAATCCTGAATTTCCTGCCAAGCGGCTGCTTCCTGCAAGTAACCGGTCACGACATGATAGTCGATACCCGCACGATTGAAGACACTGGCCAGCTCCGGCACCGAACAGGACTGGCAATGCTCCAGCCAGACGCCGGTCATGACACCACGATCCCCCAGAGCGTTAAACTTTTCATAATCGAGCTGCGCCACTGGCTGAATATTCAGCAGCACCACCGGCACCTTGGCCCTCTGCACCACTGGCAACACCGTCGAAGACAGTGCGTAGGTGGAGATAAAGATAAAAATGATTTCCACCTCCTCACGCCTGAACAACGATGCCGCACCGCCGGCCTTTTCCGGACTATCGATCATACCGGCATCGACCAACTCGATATCCATGTCGCGAATGCGATCGCCAATTTGTTTATGATAGCCGTTCAGCTTATCGAGAAAGCCGTCAAACTGAGGCCAATACGCTTCATTACCGATTGAAAATATCCCTGCTTTCATAATTGTTTCCCTCTGGTTTGTATAATAATAATTAAGTGGAAGTTAATATTACTCTTTATTTAGAGAAAAGAGAATGGATATTAATACGAACACATAGACAAAAATAAGATAAAGGATATAAATGTTACTCAAACCATACGAAGTCATTCCAGATATCAAAATAATCAATTACTTCAGCATCCAGGGTAACAACAATTCCTGGGGACCGAGACGCATGTCCGATTTTGAACTCATTCTAATTGTGAGTGGATTTTTCAGCTACACGGCCAATGAAACGACACATACCCTTGAGCCCGGCGATGTTCTCTGCATCACCCCGGAGCAGTTGCATTGCTTAACTTACAATAAAGACTCTGCAAGGAATCCGGTCATTAGCAGCATACACTTGGAACTCTATCCAGCACTTTCATATTCCGCGAATGATTATGAACTGGCCGTAAAACCTGAAATGATCGCTAAAACTGCGAGCAACCCGGAAATCCATGCGCTCTTTCAGAGGTCATCCAAACTGTTTAATCAGCGTCATAGTAAATACAGTGATGAACTACTGAAGACGATGCTGCGTGAGTTATGGATACGATTGTCTGAATTCTGGGAGAACGGCGGCTTGTTGCACCAGACCTTGCGAATGAAGAATATGCTGAAATTTATTGATCAGAATCTGACTGGAAAAATTTCACGCACCGAAATTGCACGAGAGTTTGAACTCACTCCTGAACATGTGAATGCGATCTTCAAAAAAGAGCTGAATACGACTCCGGTAAAATATATAAAACGGCAGCGCGTACAACAGGCTTGTTACTACCTAATAGAGGAGGGCCGCAGCGTCAAAGAGACCGCAATGCTGGTCGGTTATGAAGATGAATTCTACTTTTCTAAAGTGTTCAAACAGATCACCGGACGATCACCGAGCGAAGCCAGCAATAAGAAGCGCACAGTCACATTATCCTAAATTCGGCAGTCCAATCATACGTATTTACCTAAACCGTTAATGGACGTTAATTAACGGTTCAACTCATCTTTTTAGGATTATAATTCCTACCTGGCTGATTCACTCAAGTAGGTAACAGATCTAGTGAACCTAGAAAAAAGGATACAGCATCTGCAGTTAAAAAATCCAATGCGAGATATACTGCTGCGCATCACGATTTGTGATTTATAAAATGGACAACTCAATGGGGCGACAGCCCCATGCTAGGCTTCTTTGACTGAGGATACGTTTATTTTAACCACCCGCTTGCGCTAGTGACCAACGGGAACGGATGGTAAAAAAGACAGAGCCTAAGAACGGCTCCGTCTCCCCAATCTCCCCCTCTTTATTATGCCCTTGGGTGCTAGCGCAGCGGTTGTGAAAAATTTAATATGCAATGGCAATGTGCTGCACGCTACAGCGCACTGGCATAGATGACACTCATTGATATCTCATTTCGGACTCCAGATAAAACAGACGTAGATTCTGCGGAAGAGGCAAAAAACAGACTGATGTCCGTTTTATTTTCAGCTCGTGCCATACAGAACACAAATACACCGGCCACGATCAGCCTACCGCCCAATTGCTTTCTCATGTTTTTTCTCCATTTACGGCTACTCCAGCCAAGTTTTCCCACGGTAGAAGAGTCGCGACGCCTCATGCTCATTTGTGTGCAGGAGGTCGAAGCCGGTGGCAGGCATGTCCGTGGCTCCGAGCACATCGAACCAGCTCGTGCCCAAGAGGCTTGTTGAGTACTCCAGGCCGTAGCGTCTCTTCAGCGACCCGTAGAAGTTGCTCGTAGGGAGGCGTGATGGGACTGAGATGATCAATTCGCCATTCGACTGGACGATGCTCACCTCAAAGAAATCCGAGCCATCCGTAGGACTGGATCCCGCCACATACTCTTCATAATTACTCCGCGAATCACCGTCAGGATCACTATCAGCCTGCCCGGCGACGAATGGATCATTCGCGAAGTGCTGTACGCTCCACGGGTCCGGAATACCGTCATCATTTGCGTCCAGTGCGGTCGGATCAGTTTCTGCGTCAGGGGCGAACGCGGCGGCACCGACCCCTCCGTTGGCGCCCGCGAATGTGTAGGTCTGCGACGAAGCGCTCACGTTGGTCTCGTAACCCGCACCGCCGTATGCGGAACCAATATTGCCACTGTAGAGTTCGCTCAGAGGCGCGCCCGGGTCACCGCTGCCAGTGCCATTTGCGCCGAATCCGGCCACGACGAAACTGCCCGCCGCCGTGGGGGTAATCGTCACGGTGTTACCTGCTTGGTATGCGGCTGTCGCAACGCCGGGATAGGATCCGGAGATCGAGACTACCCCGTAGCCCAGACCGTTGACTGTGCCGTTGACGGTCAGGTCGATAACGAGATCGGCATTCCCGCCGGTATAGGGACTGTCGAGGTACCAGATGCCCCCGTGACGGTCACCCTTGGTATCCGCGATCCGCGTCAATGAATCGCCGTTGTACGTTATCGTCGCGTTGGCGGCGCCGCCCTCGGAGCTGTACGACACGATGAGTTTGTCGGCACTAGCGCCGGCGTTGAACTGGATCGTGTAAGGGACGTTTTCAAAAGCGTAGGAGCCGGGCGTACCGGTATCCGACAAGTTCTTGCTGGTAACATGGAGCACCACAGGCTGAGTGCTCCCCGCCGGGACAGGCAGCGAGAATTCAGCAGCACTCGACCACACTGTGCTGCCATCAACAGTATTCGAAGCGAAACAGCGGTAGTAGTAAGTGAGCCCGTAGAGCAGATTACTCGCATCCGTGGAGAATGTACCCGCCGCAACTCCGCCCAGCATCACGCTCTTCGCCCAACCTCCACTGTTGGGGCCACGATCGACAACATCCCAGAAGATCGAGATATCCGTGTCCTTGTTCACATCCCCGTTCAGTCGCGCCACGCCCTGAGTGATGATTTGCGCGCCACCGGCGGTCGTTACATTCAGACCAACCGTCGTGAAGTTTGATGCGGCGGACCAGTCTTCACCGTACGTGTTGGTTGCATAGAAACGGTAGTAGTACGGCGTTTCCGGGCTAAGCCCCGTCACATTCGTCGCTAGCGAACCTTCTCCCGTTGCCCCCAAAGAGTGAGAATTGACCCAGTCCTCCTTGGTCGTGCCCTTGTCCGTCAGATCCCAATAGACAGAGACTTCTGTGGATGCACCGCCGGTAGTCACCACCGTTCCGTTCAGGGTCGCGTCTGTTAACCCGACACCCGTAGCTCCGTTGTTGGTGACTGATGGCGGCCCCTGATACTCTGTCGTGAAGGTTGATGCGGCGGACCAGTCTTCACCGTGCATGTTGGTTGCATAGAAACGGTAGTAGTACGGCGTGTCCGAGCTCAGCCCCGTCACATTCGTCGCTAGCGAACCTTCTCCCGTTGCCCCAAAAGAGTGAGAATTGACCCAGTTGTCCTTGGTCGTGCCCTTGTCCGTCAGATCCCAATAGACAGAGACCTCTGTGGATGCACCGCCGGTAGTCACCACCGTTCCGTTCAGGGTCGCGTCTGTGAACCCGACATCCGTAGCTCCGTCGTTGATGACTGATGGCGGGATGCCAAAATCGAGTACCAGATTGGTGTAGGCACCGTAACTGACGGTGGCAACGTCCTCGCCGTGTGTCATTGATAGATAGGGGCTGTCGTAGACTTTCGTCGGATTGAGATCCACCGTCACGCCGTTGACCTTCGGAGTCGTCTTACTGTTGCCATAAAAGGTGAATAGGTCTCCAGCGTCGCTGGTGTAGTTCATCGTGCCGTTTACATAGGTAAGCGTGTTGCCCATGACCGAGGCTTGGAATGCCGCAAAGTCGTCGTAGTGGGATGCCTGCCCGGTCTGGATGATCACAGGTGCCCACAGATCGCCCAGCTCAAGTTCGTAGCCGTTGCTGGCGCTCGCCGCGGTGTAGCCTCCGCCGGCGGGTTTGATCGCGCAGTAGGCGTTGTCCAACTGGGTGAAGAACCACCCCCCGTTCTCGACGCCGTTAGTCCAGGCGGACGTGGAAAGGAAGACCCTTGTTGCATCCCCGTGCAGGTAGGCATTCTTGTCGCGCTGAACCACCATGCAGTCCGCGCGGGTTACCCCGCTGAGGTCGGCAAAACTCTTGTTGGCTTCCGCCGATCCGCCCTTGCCGAACACCATGATCCGGTCATTGACCCCGGAAGCAAACATCACACCCATGGTGCGGTTCTGGTCGAGCAGGGCGATATAATTTTTGTTCATGTCCACCGTAAAGGTTCCCATGGTGTAGTCGGGCGTCACCCAGGTGTCGCGGCGCAGGTTTGAATCCCCGTTGTCGAACACCACCGTATAATCGCGGTTGCCGTCCCAGTTGCCGCCACGGCCGAAGCGTCGCGAGCTGTAGAGAAAATTCGGGCGGGCGGGGTCCGTCGCACTGGCGGTGATGATGTCGGGGACCCGGTAAGAACTGATCGTTGGTATCAAGGCGTAGGTACGAGTCGCGTCAGCCCTCTCATGCCATCCGTAGGCCCAGAGCAACGCGTGGAAGCTATACGGAGTCCCCTTTCTCAGATATCCATCCTTATAGACACGGGTTTCGGCACCACCCCGCACGCCGGACCGTGTCCAGTCCGAGACGGTATCCGCCCAGTACAGGTCCATAAAAGTTTTTGCAAGGGCACGCAGCTCCGGGGAATCGGAAAAGTCCATAATATTGTAATAGGCCCCCACCGTATACTTGGCGTATTGCTGACAAGCGATCTCCACGTTGATTCCCTCCATGGCCCGGGCTCTGAAGTAACGCATATAAAAAGCGGTCCAGGCATCCGCGTGCTCGGTAATCGTGCCCCCATCCGCCAGCAGCTTGTCGGGTCCGTATCGTGACGAGCTCTTCAAGGCAATCAGACACATCATGTGGCTGCCCTTCTGCATAACATCATGGTTCTCGCTGTCATGAATAATCCATTCGTCCTGCTGCGCCTCCGTCAGTTTGCTGCGTGTGTTAAGCCAGAGCCACATGTTATCCTCGATGAGATCGCGCGTCGGGGAAGTGAGCCGCGCATTCATCACCGGATCATGGTAGATGCGCCACAGGATGTGCTGCCAGAAATAGCTGGTAAAATCTGTCGTGTCGCTGCCCGGAATCGGATTGTTGGTATAGAAGTTGACGATCAGCTGGTTGGCCTGCTCAACGTTCTGGTCGAGGTAGAGGCACGCCAGTGCGTATGAAAACACCCCCGGGGCGTTGTTGGGATCGCTGATGCTCGGGTAGGGGCTTTCTACGTTCCTCTGGACCATCTGGACCAGGCGGTCATCAACCAGATCGGCCAGAGCAACGGTATCGGTCGTGGCCGCCACCGACGGCGAGGCGGTGGTTGTATTGCCGAACACATCGCGCATGGTGACCGTATAGCTGTATTGCGTGTCCGGGTTCAGCCCTTCGTCGGTATAGCTCGACGAAGTTTGCCAACCGCTGCCCGTGCCCCCCGGATTGCCGCTGGTCTCATCAAAGCGATATTGAATCCAGCCGGACGCATCGCTGCCTCCTGCTGCCGTCATCGAGATTTCGGAGTAGCTGATCGCGATCGGCTGGCTGGTGAATTCAGCCGGATTCGGAGTCGGCGGATCGAGATCCAGCGCAGTCGCCGGCCCCAGTGTTGTCATGGCCGTTTGCAAATTATAGACCGCGAACAGCGGCACGTCGCTGGTGATCGACCCGACCGTTTGATGCCACGTATTCAGCTGATCCGCCTCTGCCTGACTGCTACCAGCAATCTGCAGCACGCCGTTACTTCGAATGTCGATGGTGAACCCGCTGTTTGCCGAAAGATCAAAACCACTAATATTACCCGCCGTAAAGGTGCCGCCATCAATGTTCAGCACTCCGGCCCCACCGGCAGTCGACCCGAGACTCCCGACGCTCATCATTCCGTCGTTAAAAACGGAGGAGATTCCATTCGCAAGAGACAGCTCGCCGGACAAGGTGACGATCCCTCCGGGATGATTGGTAAAGGAGGATGCCCCCCCTCCATTTGCTGAAGCGGAGCCCATGGTCATATGCGTCGCCGTGAGGCTTCCCCCTGAATTGACCACGACGTGACCGCCATCCCAGTCCCCCGTGTTACCAAGGTACACGGTCGCGGCGACCGCAGCGGTGCCGCCCTGGATGGTTACCGCAGCCGTAGTGATCAAACGGGCCACGTAGTCAATCGTTGGTACGCCATTGTCCCAACCAGGAGACGGGCTGACATCACTCCAGACACCGACCCCGAGGTATTGCGTATTCGGCGGCGTCAGCAAGATCTTAGTGCCAGTGTCGCCCACGTTTTCGATAGTAAACCGACTCAAATCATTCACAGTGCTTCCATCAATCTTAACTTTGCCCGCTGCGATTTTAGTCTCCCAGTAAGCTACAGTAGTTGCGCCAGCAATTTTACCGATGGTAAAGCTTGCCTTAGAACCGGTTTCAAAGTTGATCAACATTTGATTCATATATGCAGCACTTTGTATATCGCCGATGTTGAATGCCCCGGTTCCGCCATCCAGCATAGTGACCACACAATTGGCATTATCCGCCAGAGTGCCTGCCTTAAGTGTGCCATTGCCGATAAAAACTTTCGCTTTAGAGCCACTATTCGCCCAAAATTCACCGACAGTCGCATATCCGTTTAGCACACTCAATGTACTGCCTGTGGCGCCGGTTTTGCCATTCTGATTCCACATCGTAAACCTGCCCGAAACCTTCAGGTTATTATAGCTGCCCGTATTCGAGGCATCATCAATCTCAAGGATACTGTGGCTGCCAGCCACGTCAGCGACTCCACCACGCAAAGCGAAGTCATTATTTCGAAATAACGTACCGCCTGTCTGACGTACCGAAAAACCATTCCAGGCACCACCACTCGACAACTCTGAGCTCGTTGCAGAGACCGTCCCGGAAACCAAGCCTGGATTGTCATTTGTGGGCGAGCCACTACTCCAGTTAGCCGCGGTGTTCAGGGCACCACTGCCGTCATAGGTCGTCGTCGTCAGGCCGTCCTGCGATACATACGCCGCCGATGCGCTTCCTGCAACGGCTGCCAACAACATCATAACTAGGGCACCTCTGAAAAGACCGTTTTGACGCCTCAGGTTAAGTTGTTTCGTATTTTTCATAATTAATTGATGCTGGTTCGGTTTGATTCGGGTTTTAAATGGTTGCAGAATAGACACCAGACCAACGCTCTAAAGGTTAGAAATCAAAAGATTCAACAATTAAGGGAAGAGCCAGAGGTGCCCTTAACATTGCATATTAGCAGAAAACCACGCCGCCGACCTTGCCAAAAGTTGACATACATTTTGCCATATTGCGACAAGTTGCACCGTGGGAAGAATTTTAGGGGAATTTTAAGGACACGCACGTTTCCGGGGTCCTCAACAGGAGCATCAGCCATTGCAGATTAAATTTCACACAACCGCGGCGTAAAACGCCTCCGTCTCGGCAGACCGAGCACCCAAAGGGCATTTCACCACCTCCCCTTCGCAGCATATCCTTCTACATATCTTTGTATCGTCTAATTTACGTGATGAATGCACTGCATTGTCATTAGCCTAGTTGGATCAAATCTGAGATATTCCCTAGAATCCCGTGACTGATGAAATGAACGCTCAAGGGTTCTGAAAATTGCCTGTCCCTAAAAAATATAAAAAATACCTTTTACGCGGTGTGAGACAGTGCGTCGTGCTTGTCAGTGAAACCGAGCTTGATGACTACCGGGTTCGCTACGTCTGCGGAGGTGGTTCCAGCTGAACCAGCCTCTTGCGGTAGCTCGACGGGGTTTCGCTCCGGACTGATGCGTAAAAGCGAGTCAGATGCCCCGACTCGGAAAAGCCACACTGAAACGCGATCTGCTCCAGGCTAAGGTGCCGTTCGCGAAACAGTGTTTCAAGATGATCGCAGCGCATTTCACGGCAACGCGTCTGAATACCCTGATTAAAATGTTCCAGAAAACGCCGTTCCAACGCCCGGCGGTTGAGTCCGGCCGCGCACGCCACTTCATCGACAAGTACCCTGCGATCGTCATGCTGCTGGATAAAGCGGATCGCCTTGGAGACCGCAGGATCGTCGACCGCGATCAAATTGGACGACTGCCGTATGACGAGGGCGCTGACCCGTGCCATAATGACGGGCTGTTCCAGGGACTCCCCCTGAATCATACGATCCAATGCAGCAGCAGCAAAATAGCCCGCTTGATGGTGATCGATCGATACGCTCGAAAGCGGCGGATGACTCAATCCACAAACGACCGGGTCATTATCCACGCCGACGACCGCGCAGTCCTCCGGAACTCGAATATCAGCGGCCCCACAAAGCTTCAGCAGCCTGAAAGCCACCTCATCATTACAAGCCATCAGTGCTACCGGTTTGGGAAGCTCCCGGAGCCATTGCGTTAAAGCCCTGCCTGAGGCCTGCCCGTTCCGATCGGGCATTTCGGGCGCATCCGCAAAAAACAGATCACTCTTGATTCCCTGAGACTGAAGCGCTGCCTCAAAATGGCGACCACGGTTCAACGCCCACGGCGCATCGCGTAGACCGACAAAAGCAAAGTTCCGGAACCCGCGCCGCACAAAATCAGTAGCAATCGTTGAGGCGATCGCGGCATCATCGGAAGTAACGCAAACCTGCCCCGCATCCGGTTTCAGTCCGTATGAAAAAACAACGCACGGCACATTCGCCTCACGTAGTTCCCCCAGATCCGCGACGTCGCGCACCAGCATGCCATCGAATGCCCCCTCCCTGATTTTCCGGGAAATCCCTTGAACCCCGACTGGCTGCCACTGAAACTGCCAAGGCCCGAATTGACGGGCATAGTCGGCAATCCCCGCGATCACCTTGCGACCGGACTCGCGCGACGACTCAACCATCAATAGTATTTTCGGGATCGAACTCATGTGTAAATCGTTTATTATCGAGTCAAAATATTTCGCTCATGTGTTTGTTTTTCTCTGAGCGCTTCAGGGGACTCTGCTTGCATAAAATGGTATGCCTCGACGTCCGCCTCCTTCAGCTGTTTAGCCTGAACCGGTAGCCAAAGAGAAGTCGCAGGCACATAAGTAATCACCATCAGTGCAGCGACCATGGAGGCGAAAAACGGTAGCATCGTCTTGGTGACTTTGGCGATCGTGGTATCCCCCACCCCACAGCCGATAAACAGACAGGTGCCGACCGGAGGTGTGCACAGCCCAATACACAGGTTGGCAATCATGATGATGCCGAAGTGCACCGGATGCATGCCGAGCGCGGTGACGACCGGAAGAAAGATCGGCGTAAAAATTAAAATGGCTGGAGTCATGTCCATGAAGATGCCGACACAGAGCAGCAGCAAATTGATGGCCAACAGGATGATAATTGGGTTCTCGGACAGGCCGAGCAGAGCGGCACTCACGGTCTGTGGAATATTCGCCATAGTCATGATCCAGCTCATGCCGGAGCTCGCACCGATCAGCAACATGACGACCGCGGTGGTGATACCGGTTTGCAGCAGCAGACCGGAAAGCGCTTTCAGCGGGATTTCGCGGTAGATCACCACCGTCAAAAAGAATGCATACACCACCGCAATCGCGGCCGCCTCAGTCGCGGTAAAGATGCCGGCAAGAATGCCGCCGATCACCACGATGATCAAAAACAGACTCAGAAGCGCGCGCTTAAAACTGATTAAAATCTCTCGGAGCGAGGAGCGCGCTTCGCGGGGATAGTTCTTTTTGTAAGCGAAGCCGCCGCAGACCAACATAATGAACAGCCCCATCACAATACCGGGTAAGATGCCCGCCATAAACATCGCGGCAATCGAGACCGAGCCAGCGGCGACCGAATAGACAATCATCACGTTGCTCGGCGGAATCAGCAGTCCGGTGGTGGCAGCTGTGGTGGTGACGGCCACGTTGAATTCGCGGTTGTAGCCCTTGCGGTTCATTTCAGGGATCATGAAGCCACCCACCGAAGAGACCGCCGCGGCCGCCGAGCCGGAAATGGAGCCGAACAACATGCAGGTCAGCGTATTGACATAGGCCAGACCGCCTGGAAGAAAGCCGACCAGCGTGCCGGCGAAGTCAATCAACCGCCGCGCCATGCCGCCCTTGCCCATCAGGTGGCCGGAGAGAATGAAGAACGGAATGGCGAGCAGCGCGAAGCTATTGACGCCATTCGCCATTTTGGAGGCAACCACGATGGACGGATCCATCCCTTCGGCCAAAATCGCAAAGAACGTCGCCAGCGCGATCGCCACTGCAATCGGCACATTCAGCACCAGCAACAAGACGAAAACTATTATCAAAATCAGAGCGATGGTTCCCATTAGCGTTTATCAGGTTCAGGGTTTGAAGCTGTAGTTTCGCACAACTCGTCGGTCGAGCTGGCCAATGTTTCGATCAGATTTTCAATCGTGAACAGCAACATAAAGACTCCGGCGACAGGCAGCGCGAGATAGACGTGCCCCATTTTCCACCCAAGCGCGGGGGTCATCTGCTCCATCGCGAGTGCGTCGGCCACCACGCGTCCGCCACCGTAAAGGAAAATTGCACCCGCAAAAAACAACACCACCAGATGCACAAAAACCGTCATAATTTTACGCGCATCGGGATGGAACTTGAGGACAAAGAAGTCCACCCCCAGATGGCCCTTAGTGCCGAAGGCGACTGCCCCGCCGAGCAGCGTGACCCAGACGAGCAGGAAGCGCGCAAGCTCCTCCGTCCACTTGGCCTGTTCGCCCATGACATAACGGGTAAAGACGCCCCACACCACATCCAGCACCAACAACCCAACCGCCACGATCAGAACAAATTCCAACCCCGCCGTCATTCCCTTCTTAAACTTCAACATTTTTTGTAACATCAGCTATC
>TARA_B110000208_G_scaffold112720_1_pt1 | contig 15467 bp, 14 predicted proteins | sample TARA_B110000208 | Tara Oceans TARA_B110000208 (sample SAMEA4397426) | marine metagenome | biome: Polar Biome; feature: [SRF] surface water layer (ENVO:00010504); material: water (ENVO:00002006), including particulate matter (ENVO:01000060) such as... | depth 5 m
CTTTTAAACCTAATTCTAAAAATGTTGACATACTGTGTTTTTTGTTGATTCACAGACGCCCACCTGCAAACCGTATTTATAATTCGACTTGATTTTCTTAGGGTTTCACCCCAAATTTAAAATCGCGCAAAGGTATGCTAAATAAACAAGATAGGCTTGAAAAAAGCAATAAATTAATTATTGTTCAGTCGGTCTAATTGGGTGTAAATATTTCTTGAAGATATGGATGCGAATCCATTTGTTAAAATTCCATTTTTATTGATAAGGATCGAACGTGTCATTTTACTTGTTAAAAAAGAATTTGCAGTACTATTTCTATCAATAAAGAATTGTTTTTTAATATCTAAGTTTTCAATTTGATCGTTGCTATTTCCATCAATTTTAAGGGTCAAAAACTGAACATTTGGGTATTTGTTAGATAAATAGTTGATGCGTGCTCTTACATAAGGTTTTGACACATATTTTGAACTCCAAAAAAATAAGAATGTGTTTTTATCTTTTATCACATCTTTAATGGCGTAGCTTGTATTTGTGAAATCATGAACGTAGAAATTTACTATTTCATGATTTTTGTGAATTATTTGATTGTCTATCAATAGCTTCTTTACCAGTTTCTTATCTTCTTCATTAGAACTTAATGCTAAAAATACCTCAAATTCTTTGTTGCTAATATCGCAGGTAGATTTTTTATAAAAATGACTGATAACTGTTTGTTTTAAAAAGGCATTTTTAAATGTTTTAGAATTTACTTTTTCGTCAATTGTTTTTAACAAATCCACCGTAAAATTAGATGTAAAATTATTTTGCATCGGAGAATGTCTCTTGGCATAGGTCGCATTGTATAAATAATTGGTGATGTATTTACTATAAGGTTTGTAATACATTAAAGCATCTATGTCAATATCGATGTTTTTTCGATATTCATAAAATGATAAAGGAAGTTTTGGGAAACGTTCTAATTTCATTTTTTTTGCATGCGAAATTGGATAACTCTCTATTCTTGCATAAACAGGGTAGGTAAGTGCTATTTTTAATACTTCTTTAAAATTTTCTGTTTCTGTTGGGTGCCTTTTTACATACCCTTCATGGGTATTTACTCTGAGTGAAATAATAGAATCTACTTTAAGCTTAAAAGGTTTTGGCTTTAATAAATTGTATGTATAAAATGTTTTTTCATCCTTTTCAAACTGTAAAAAACAATCAATTAAAACATTATTTCTTTCAGCGCCAATACCAGAAAAAACTAAAGATTCATCAAAATCCCACGTATTTAAACTCAGCATTATGCTATCTTTTGGTTCTATGTATAAAAATTGATTTTCATTTCCATGAACAAAATAATACAGACCTTCTTGAATAGAGTCTAAGGTACCCCCAAATTTATTTTCAGAATTAATTGAAAAAGTATCAATGACCTTGTCCATTGAATACAAAACAACATGGTTACTTTTTGGATTTATAATCTTACCACCGAAGTAGGTTGTACTGTTCTTAATCGTTTTGTTACAACCAACAAAAACAGTTAAAAAGAAGCATAATGAAAAGAGGGTAGTTAAGGGTTTCATCAACAAGGGGCTATTACAAAATACAAATTTAAGTATCTATGGGTTACTTTATTGTTAATTAGCTGTTAAAACGCCCGATAAATAGTCCAAATTTAAAGGGATGCGCTGTTTTTATAGTGTGTTTTTTAAAATTTTATGCTTGATTTTTAATTGATTTTAAAACAGCTGTGTTTCTGTATGTAAAAACAAAATCAATTTCCTACTTTTGCACAAAATTTAAAAACAGTAAAAAGCATGTTATCAGTATCTAATTTATCAGTTCAGTTTGGAAAAAGAATATTATTTGATGAAGTAAATACGAAGTTTGTCCAAGGTAATTGTTACGGAGTTATTGGTGCAAATGGTGCTGGAAAATCTACCTTTCTTAAAATTATTTCTGGAAAAATGGATCCTACCTCTGGTCAGGTACATTTAGAAAAAGGAAAGCGAATGTCTGTTTTAACCCAAGACCATTACGAGTATGATGAGTTTCCTGTGTTAGAAACGATTATTATGGGAAACAAGGATTTGTTTAAAATTAAGAAACAAATTGATGATTTATATGCTGACTATACAGATGAAAACGCAGAGAAAATAGGGGAACTTCAAATTACTTTTGAAGAAATGAATGGATGGAATGCCGATTCTGATGCAGCAGCCATGTTGTCAAATCTAGGAATTAAAGAAGACTTGCATTATACTTTAATGAAAGACTTAGATGGAAAACAAAAAGTTCGTGTGTTAATTGCACAGGCACTGTTTGGGAATCCTGATGTTTTGATTATGGATGAGCCTACCAATGATTTAGATTTTGAAACAATTGCTTGGTTAGAAAATTTCTTGGCTAATTTTGAAAACACTGTAATCGTAGTTTCACATGATAGACACTTTTTAGATGCCGTTTGTACGCATATTTCCGATATTGATTTTAGTAAAATAAACCATTATTCTGGAAATTATACTTTCTGGTACGAATCGAGTCAATTAGCAGCAAAACAAAGAGCTCAACAAAACAAAAAAGCAGAAGATAAAAAGAAAGAATTAGAAGAATTTATTCGTCGTTTTTCTGCCAATATGGCCAAGTCAAAACAAGCAACTTCCCGAAAGAAAATGATCGATAAGTTGAATGTAGAAGATATTAGACCTTCCAGTAGAAGGTATCCAGCAATTATTTTTAAAAGTGATCGAGAAGCTGGAGATCAAATTTTGAATGTAGAAGGACTTTCTAAAGAGTTTGAAGAAGAAAAATTATTTTCCAATGTAGACATCAACCTTAATAAAGGTGATAAAGTCGCAATTATTTCAAAAAACTCTAGAGCTATTACTGCCTTTTATCAAGCTATTACTGACAATGTAAAACCAGATGCAGGTACTTATAATTGGGGTGTTACAACTACCCAGTCTTATTTGCCGTTAGACAATTCCTCATTTTTTCAAAATGGAGACCTGAACCTTGTAGATTGGTTAAGACAATATGCGCAGACAGAGGAAGAACGAGAAGAAGTTTTTATTCGTGGTTTCTTAGGGAAAATGATTTTCTCAGGAGAAGAAGCATTAAAGAAAAGTAACGTTTTATCTGGTGGTGAAAAAGTACGTTGTATGCTTTCTAGAATGATGATGAAAAGAGCAAACATTTTGCTTTTAGATGAGCCTACAAATCACTTAGATTTAGAATCTATTCAATCTTTAAACAATTCACTCATTAATTTCCCAGGTACTCTACTATTCTCTACGCACGATCATGAGTTTGCACAAACAGTTGCAAATCGAGTGATTGAGTTAACACCAAAAGGAGTGATTGATAGACACACTACGTTTGATGATTATTTAGCAGACCCAAAAATAAAAGAGCTAAGAGAAAAAATGTATTCTTAACTTTTTAAGAAACAATTTTTTAATGCCTGTTTCATTCGAGTTGTGACTTCAATGGAACAGGCATTTGTATTTTAATTGAGGGTTACTTTAATTTTCTTTGTAAAGGACTAATTATTTTTACATCAGAAAACGAGATTGCACCTCTGACGACTCCATCAATAGTTGTTTTCAACGCTGCTATCATTTGCATCTTTAACTGTGATTTATGATAGATTAAACTCACTTCTCTTGCTGGCGGTGGGTTGGTAAACTCACGAAGATGACTTTTGTCGACATCATTTAAATCTAATGTATGTAAATAAGGAAGTAGCGTCATTCCCAAACCTTCTTTGGATAATTTAATTAAAGTATCAAAGCTTCCACTTTCTAATCGAAATCTTTTTTTATTCTCAAGTTTGTGCGCGCGGCAGAGATTAATAACACTGTCTTTAAAACAATGCCCATCTTCAAGAAGTAAAATATCATCCACTTCTAATTCGTCAGAAGTAATTTGTTTTTTATTGAAAAGACGGTGATTTTGAGGAACCAATCCAACAAATGGCTCGTAATATAATGGTTCCTCCTTGATGGCTTCGTTTTCCAAAGGTGTTGCCGCAATTGCTGCATCTATATGCCCATCAGTTAATTTTCGCATAATATCCTCAGTAGTCAATTCCTCAATAATCAGTTTTACTTTTGGGTATTTCTTTGTAAAGTTATTCAAAAACATTGGGAGTAGAGTAGGCATGATTGTTGGTATAATCCCCAACTTAAATTCGCCACCAATATATCCTTTTTGTTGATGGACAATATCTAAAATTCGATTGCTTTCATCAACAATTACTTTTGCTTGTTCCACAATTTTCTTTCCAACTTCTGTAAGCTCAATGGGTTTTTTAGATCTGTTAAATATTTTAATTTCCAACTGGTCTTCCAACTTTTGAATTTGCATACTCAATGTTGGCTGTGTTACAAAACTGTGTGCAGCTGCAACCGTGAAATTTTTATATTCTGCAACAGATAAGACGTACTTTAATTGTGTAATTGTCATAACTATAGTAATTTTTGATAAATATATTAAATTCATCAATAATAATGATAGTTATAAGGCTTAAAGTTTTCTTAAATTTTAATTTTATCACGCATTACGGTAAATGACAAAATAAAAAGGATATGGAATGTTTGAATAGTAAAGACATTATTTTATGGCATAAAAAAAAGAGAAGCAATACGCTACTCATTTTTTAGTCCCAAAATTTACGTTTTTTTTCTAATTCTTTTTCTTCTTTTGCTAAGTTCTCTAATTCTTTTACAGAAAGTACTTTTAGGAAAGAAGGGTGTTGTTCAATTGCATATTCAATTTTTGTAATGATATCTGCAACATCTTCATTGTCATAGTCAATTTCTAAAGGCTCTTTAATAACCATAGATTGCATGACACTTCGCTTTTTTATTTTGAGTCCTTTTTTATCAAAAGAACGTCTAAAACCATCAATTACTACAGGAACCACTAAAGGTTTGTATTTTTTAATAATATGTGCAGTTCCTCTTCTTATGGGCTTAAAAGCCGTTGTTGTTCCTTGAGGAAAAGTAACTACCCAACCATCATCTAATGCCATTCCTATTTTAGAAACATCAGACATTTTTACTTGCCTATTGATGTCTTCTCCCTTGCTTCTCCAGGTTCTTTCTACAGAGACAGAGCCCGCATAACCAAATATTTTTGGAATAATACCTGAACGCATAGTTTCACCAGCAGCTATAAAGTAAAAATTCAATTTTGGGTTCCATAAATAACCAACATTTTTTATGGAATTATCTCGCCCTTTAAGAGAAGCATTAAAAACATGAAACATTGCAATTACATCTGCAAAATAAGTTTGATGGTTTGAGATAAAAAGAACGTTTTGTTCTGGTAAATTTCTAATAATTTCAGAACCTTCAATTTTTAAATTATTGAAGCGTCTAAATCTACTGTGAAAAAAAACACCAACAATTCTAATAATCCATTTTTTAATGAAAAGTATATGTCCAAAGGGATTTCTTTTAAATAGGGGCATGGTAAATGGTTTGTTTAGTTGCTGCCAATTTACAAAAAGAAAATAGAACCTCTCTACTGGAACAACTCTTTAATTTCAGATAACATCATGGCTGTAGCTCCCCAAACAATGTAATTATCTAGATTAAAGCAGGGTACAATAATTCTGTCCATATATTGTGTTGTCATTTCAACAGAGCTAATAGATGCTTCATTTAATAAGTCTTCTAAAAGTACTTCAATGGTAGTATCCACTTCATAATTTGTATTAAAAAGAGGCTTTTTAAGTGTATATCCAATAAACGGAGTCGCTAAAAAATTACTAGGTGGTATAAAAACTGTTGTCAGTTCTCTAATAATATGTATCGAATCGGAATGAATACCTACTTCTTCAAAGGTCTCTCTTTTAGCAGTATGCTCCAGACTGCGATCATTGATCGCTATTTTTCCACCAGGAAAACTAATTTGTGCTGAATGTGTGCCTTTGTAACTGGCTCTTTTGGTTAGTAAAATACGTGTCTTATTTTGATTATCGGGATAGAATAATGCCAAGACTGCTGCCTTTTTTGGATTATTTGCTTTAATTGTATCTTCATCATAGCGCAACCTTAACTCAGGGGCTAATTTAAATTGTGCATCTAAACCACCCAACTTTGAGGTTTTTAAATCAGATATTCGTTCTTTGAAGTCAATAAAATTCATTAAAAGTAATTGCTTCTAACAAACTTAAAGTTTTTCAATGAAAAGAAGTATTATTTGTGATTAAATATAAAGCTCTTTTTTTTGAAATTGAATGCAAGTAGTCATTCAAACAAAAAAAGTTTTATTTTTTAAAAAGAAAACCGAGACCCAATCTACTTAAAAACTTCTTCTCAAAAGCCCAGAAAAATTTAAATTCTCCAAATAACCAGCCAACAAGAGGTAAGGTAAGTTGGTAAATGGGAAAGATCAATAAAATTCTTAACGGCCAATAGACAGCTGAAGAGAGTGTCTCAGGAGATAAACCTAAAAAAGCGGTAATGGGTTTGGCTACCCATGCTGCAAAAGAACCGTTAATTGCAAACACTACAAAAATAGCAATTACAGACCAGTTGCTTTCAATATTCCAACGCTTTTTAAGTTTTTCCATGCTGCGAAATTAAGCACAAAAAAAAAGGCGAACAAGTGATTTTCATTGTAATTTTAAAAGATTTTCTACACCCAAAGTAAACCGAGCTATTGGTTGCTAATTTTTCCCTCTAAGGACCTAAAAGATACACCCGTTATTCACTGTCTCTTTTAAATATTTTTTTTACCTTTCAAATCTAAAAATCAAGAAATACAACATATGAAAAAACTGGCATTACATTGGAAGATTTTGATAGGAATGGTCTTAGGAATTGTTTTTGGTTTCCTTATGAACTCTGTTGATGGTGGTAAAGGTTTTGTAATCGATTGGATCAAGCCATTTGGAACTATTTTTATCAATCTTTTAAAATTAATTGCAGTTCCGTTAATACTAGCCTCTTTGATTAAAGGGATTTCAGATTTGAAAGATATTTCTAAGATTAAAAAAATGGGTGCGAGAACCATTGTCATCTATGTTTTAACAACGGTAGTTGCCATTGTAATCGGATTGGGAATTGTTAATGTTGTAAAACCAGGAGAAGGAATGTCTGCAGAGACTATTGACAAAATAAAAAATAAATATGAAAACTCTGCGGGTGTTGTCGATAAACTGACAAAAGCAACTGCACAAAACGACGCAGGTCCTTTACAGGCTTTGGTTGACATTTTTCCAAGTAATATTTTTCAATCATTTGTAAGTGCCAGTATGTTGCAAATTATCTTTTTTGCTTTGTTTGTAGGTATTTCATTGTTATTGATTTCAGAAAAAAAATCAAAACCATTAATGGATTTCTTTGATTCACTAAATGAAATGGTGATGAAAATGGTAGACCTTATCATGCTTTTTGCGCCGTTTGCCGTTTTTGCTTTATTGGCAAATGTCATGATTGCATTTGACGATACAGAGATTCTCTTAAAATTGTTGGTCTATGCCTTGTGCGTTGTTGGTGGTTTATTTTTAATGATTTGCTTTTACCTAATCTTGGTTAGTGTCTATACAAAGAAAAACCCATTTTGGTTTTTAAAACAAATTAGCCCAGCACAATTATTAGCGTTTTCTACTAGTTCAAGTGCAGCAACATTGCCAGTAACTATGGAAAGAGTAGAAGAGCATTTAGGTGTAGACAAAGAAGTTTCTGGTTTTGTATTGCCTGTAGGAGCCACCATTAATATGGATGGCACCAGTCTATACCAAGCCATCGCCGCCGTGTTCATTATGCAAGTAATTTGGCCAGAAGGACTCACATTTTCAAATCAATTAATTATTGTTGGAACCGCATTGTTAGCTTCTATAGGATCAGCAGCAGTACCAAGTGCAGGTATGGTAATGTTAGTTATTGTATTAGAATCTGTTGGATTTCCCGAAGAATTATTGCCCATTGGATTGGCATTAATTTTTGCTGTAGACAGACCTTTAGATATGTGTAGAACAATGGTAAATGTTACTGGAGATGCAACAGTATCTATGATTATTGCAAAATCTTTAGGGAAGTTGCATGATCCGAAACCAAAAAATTGGGACGATAATTATGAAGATGTAAAGTAGTTTAAACTTAAATAAAGTTTTAAAGTGAAGTACTTACCGATGTTTGTTCTTCACTTTTTTATGCTTCACTTTAAGGTATTTCTAGATGACTTTTCTTAAGGAACTAAAACAATCAATTACTGCATCTGCATTTTTGAGCGTTTGCCCTTCTGAAAGTTTGTTCGCATAACCAAAAACAAAAATACCGGCGTCATTGGCTGCTTTTATGCCGTTATCAGAATCTTCGATAACGATACAATTTTCTTTTGGCGTATTGCCTAAAAGGGCTGCTTTTTCAAAAATTTCTGGATGCGGTTTTGATGCCGTTAAATCGGCGCCACTTATTTTGGCTGAAAAATAGGAATGCAAATTGAAACGGTCAAAAACACGATTAATATTGACCATAGCGGAAGATGATGCCAAAATTAAGGTCATTCCTTTTCCATGAAAATATTTTATAATTTCTTCAACGCCATCTACCAAATGCAAGTCTGGATTGTTCTCAAAAAAATTCACATAGCGTCTTCGCTTGTCTAAAACCAATTCATTGGCATCCAAATCCAAACTAAAATGTGCAATCAATCGCTGAAAAGCATTGATAGTTGAAGAACCCGTTAAAGTTTTGTATACCTTTTCAGAAACCTCCAAACCCAAAGAAACAAAAGTTTCATAATATGCTTTTTTGTGAATCTCTTCAGAATCTATAATCACACCATCCATGTCAAAGATGACGCATTGAATATTTTTCGAAATTTTTTTCATTTGCTTAAAAATTGTATTTTAAAGAGTTGAATTTATAGAACTAAAAGACGATAAAAAGCGTTTTTCTAACTCCGGAGTGGGGCGCATGCAACTTTCTCTTTGACCAAACCATTTGTATCTGTTTTTCGCAATAAAATCATAGATTAAATTTCTTAAAAATGGAGGTACAATCCAACAGACTTGAGTTAGATACCACCATCCACCAAAAGTTCTCATTATCTTTAATATCGCAGTTGCTTTATAGTTGTAGGTGCTTGGTGTTTGATAGAGTAGTATTGAATCCATTTTTACAAGATCAATATTTAAATTTTGAACAATTTTTTTACCAACTTCTGACTGTAATGCACAAAAGAAAAAGTTGTTTTTTGTATCAAACCGAATGACATTTAAAACGCTATTGTTACATAAATTACACATTCCATCAAATAAAATTACTTTTTTGTTCTTAATCGAGTGAATCATTTATAAACGTTCTATTATGAGTTACAAAAGTACTTCATCTTTTTTATATTTTCCCACAAAATTATTACATCAATTTGTAACATTTTTTTTATTTATACGTCTTACCTTTGAAGTTGTTTATAAATAGAAAATGCCTACCGTTTTTAACATAAAATTAATAGCGGGAAATAGGGTTAATAAGTACTTTGGACAAAAATTAACATTAAATGATTAGAATAGAAAAACTCCATAAATCATATCCGATCGGAAAAGATTCATTACATGTTTTAAAAGGAATTGATTTGCATATTAAAGAAGGCGAATTTGTTTCTATTATGGGATCTTCTGGTTCAGGGAAATCGACGTTGTTAAACATTGTTGGTTTGCTAGATATTCATGATGAAGGAGAATACTATTTAAATGGGCAACTGATAAAAGATTTAAACGAGAAAAAAGCAGCCATTCTTAGAAATAAATTCTTAGGTTTTGTTTTTCAATCATTCAACTTAATTTCTTACAAAACTGCCTTAGAAAATGTTGCATTACCTTTGTATTATAAAGGAATGAACAGAAAAGAACGTTTAAAAGTTGCTTTGGATTATTTGGACAAAGTAGGTCTAAAAGACTGGGCGAGTCACCTGCCAAACGAACTTTCAGGGGGGCAAAAACAACGAGTTGCAATTGCAAGAGCGTTGGTTACAAATCCGAAAGTAGTGTTAGCAGATGAACCAACAGGAGCGCTTGATACTACTACGACTGATTCTGTGATGGACTTGCTAAAAGATATTAACGACGAAGGAATGACCGTTTTTGTGATTACTCATGAAGAAGAAGTTGCCGAGCAAACCAAAAGAATTGTACGACTAAGAGATGGAGTCATTATTAGCGATACCCTTACAAAAGCCGCCAAAGCACTATAATTATGTTTGATTTAGATCGTTGGAGAGAAATTTTTCAAAGCATTAACAAAAACAGGTTGCGTTCTGTAATGTCTGGGTTTACTGTTGCATTTGCAATTTTATTATTCACCCTACTTTTTGGGGTTGCATCTGGATTAGGAAACTTTTTCAAAAGTGCCTTTGCTGACGACGCACAAAATATGATGCTGGTTCGTGTTTGGAAAACAACAAAACCTTACAAAGGATTACAAACAGGAAGAGCAATCCAACTTAAAAATACAGATTATAATTACGTTACAGAGGAATATGAAGATCAAATTCAATATCAATCTGCAAGAATTTATAAAAATTTTTCCATTAAGTATAAGAATGAAGCAAGTAGTTACAGTGTAAGAGCTGTGCATCCAGATCATCAGTTTTTAGAAAAAACACTCATTGATGAGGGGCGCTATTTGAATAATAGAGATCTTCGAGAAAAATCAAAAGTGATTGTCATTGGTCGATTGGTAAAAAAAGATTTATTTGGCGAAAAACCAGCACTCGGAAAAAGAGTGAATGTAAATGGAAGTTCTTTTTTAATTATTGGAATCTTTTCAGATGAAGGAGGAGATAATGAAGAGAGGATTGTATATATTCCTGTTACCACGGCTCAGGTGATGTATGGAAATAATGACTATATCAGTCAGATTAATTTAGGATACAATCCGAATTTAAGTACAGATGCTGCCATAGCTTTTGGTAAGAAAGTAGAACGTGATATGCGTAAAAGACTTAATATACACCCGGATGATCAAAGTGCATTGTCTGTCAGAAACATGGCCGAAGCCAATAAATTTGTTGGTATTTTAATGTTTGCTTTGTATTTGATTATTGGTTTCATCGGTTCAGGAACTCTAGTTGCAGGGATTATAGGTATCAGTAATATTATGATTTTTGTGATTAAAGAACGTACCAAAGAATTTGGAATTCGAAAAGCCTTAGGGGCAACGCCAGGGTCTATCATTGGAATGGTCGTTCAAGAATCTGTATTGATAACCACATTAGCAGGGTATTTTGGATTGACATTAGGTACGTATATATTGAGCGCAATCGGTAATAGTTTGGAGGAGACATATTTTATCAAGGATCCAAGTGTGAGTCCAGGGATTGTCATTGGAGCAACAATTATTTTAATCTTTTCAGGATTAATTGCAGGATATGTTCCTGCAAAAAGAGCAGCAAGAATCAAACCCATAGAAGCATTAAGAGCAGATTAATTATGAAATTTTTATTTGATTCAGATACATGGCAAGAAATTTACGGAAGCATCCGTAAAAATAAAGTACGAACAGGAATTACTATTATTGGTGTTTTATGGGGTATTTTCTTGTTAGTCGTTTTATTAGGTGCTGCAAGAGGTTTAGAAAATAGTTTTAATAAAGCTTTTGGTAATTTTGCTACCAATAGCGTTTTTGTTTGGACACAATCTACAGACACCCCATTTAAAGGCTTTCAAAAAGGAAGAAGATTTCGACTAAACATGAAAGATATTCAGGTTTTAAAATCGGAATATGCTGATGAAATTAAACTATTGGCACCCAGAAATCAAACCATGAATTTAATCATTAAAGATTTTAAATCAGGTTCTTTTAAGGTGAGTGGAGATTTTCCTGTTTTAGATCAAATTCAGAAGAAAAAATTAATTTATGGACGTTTTTTAAACCAAAATGACATCACGTCGAGCGCAAAAGTAACGGTCATTTCAGAAGATATTTACAAGCAACTTTTTGAAAAAGATGAGATGCCTATCGGGGAGAATATTAAAATAAACAGTATCAATTATAAAGTAATTGGGGTCTACGAACCTTCGAATACAATTGATTTTGATGGAGATACTGCATACATTCCTTTTTCTACCTTTAAAAAAGTATACAACACGGCCAATAATATTGACTGGATGATGATAACTGCCAATGACGGAATTGATATTGAGCAAATGGAGAGTGATGTCTTGCTAACGCTTAAAAATTTACATAAGGTACATCCCGAAGACGATAGAGCTTTTGGGAGTGTTAATCTTGGAAAAGAAATTGCTAAGTTTACTGGGTTTTTAACCGGTATGCAGTTTTTAACTTGGTTTGTAGGAATTGCAACTTTAATTGCGGGAGTTTTTGCCATTGGTAATATTCTACTAATTACGGTAAAAGAACGCACCAAAGAAATAGGAATACGAAGAGCTTTAGGTGCGACACCTAAAAGTATCCGACAACAAATTATTTTAGAGTCAGTTTTTTTAACAACCGTTGCAGGTATGGTTGGTATTATTTTGGGTGCCATAGTTTTAATGATTATTGACACTAAATTTGGACAAGGAGTAGACGCAACCTTAGTAAACCCAACCGTTAACATTCCAATAATATTGTCAGCATTTGTTACATTAGTAGTTTTAGGGACCTTAATAGGTTTAATTCCTGCGCATATGGCAACAGTAGTGAAACCAATAGAAGCATTAAGAGAAGAATAAAGAGCATAAAAAAATCAATAAATCATGAGTAAGAGAGCAAAAATTATTTTAGGAATTATCATTTTATTTTTTATGGCCGCATTAGTATGGTTCGGTATGAAAAACAAAAGGAATATCATCCAATTTGAAACAGAAACACCTTTTAAAACCACTATTGTTAAAAAGACAGTAGCAACAGGTAAAGTAACTCCTTTAGAAGAAATTGAAATCAAACCACAAATTACAGGTATTATTGATAAAATTTTATTGCTAGAAGGTGCCACCGTCAATAAAGGAGATTTAATAGCAACCGTAAGAGTAGTACCAAATGAGCAATCTTTATTGAGTGCAAGAGGACGAGTAGACAATGCAAAATTGAGAATTAATAACTCAGAAATCTCTTACAAAAGAAACAAGCAATTATTTGATAAAGGAGTAATTGCTCGAGCTGCATATGAGTCTGTAGAGCTTGCTTTTGATCAAGCAAAGCAAGATTTGAAAAACGCTGAAAACGATTATCAGATTATTAACAAAGGATATTCTGGTTCTGGGGCTACAGCAAACACAAATATCATTGCACAAATGTCAGGTACTGTTTTAGAGATTCCTGTAAAAGAAGGAGATCAAGTAATTCAATCCAACAATTTCAATGCAGGAACAACGATTGCATCTATTGCTGATATGAGCAAAATGATTTTTGAAGGTAAGGTAGATGAATCTGAAGTAGGTAAGCTAATCAATGGAACGGATATTGAAGTATCTATTGGTGCTATTGAGGGAATTAAATTTCCAGCAAAATTAAACTTCATCGCTCCAAAAGGAACTGAAGAAGGAGGAGCTGTTCAGTTTAAAATTAAAGCTGATGTTACCTTAGATGATAAATATTTCATTAGAGCTGGATACAGTGCCAATGCTGATATTGTATTAGAAAAAAGAGACAGTGTTTTATCGATTAAAGAAGCGTTGCTAAAGTTTGATAGAAAAACCGAGGAGCCTTATGTTGAAGTACAAACAGAAGAAGGGAAGTTTGAAAAAAGAACGTTGAAATTAGGAACTTCTGACGGTGTTAATATTGAAGTTTTAGAAGGTGTTACCCTAGAGGATAAAATCAAAGTTTGGAATAAAGCAAAGAAATCGGATGCTAAAAATGAAGATGATTAATTAGCACTCCTATTGTAAAGCATAAAAAAAGGAACTCATAATTGAGTTCCTTTTTTTATGCTTATTGGTTAATAAATTTGATGTTCTCTAGCGAAACATATTCGCCACTGTATCTGATTTTTTACCTGCACTATAATCATAAAAACCTTCCCCAGATTTTACACCTAATTTTCCAGCCATTACCATATTTACTAATAAGGGGCAAGGTGCGTATTTCGGATTCTTAAAACCTTCATGCATTACATTTAGGATAGACAAACAAACATCCAAGCCAATAAAATCTGCCAATTGTAAAGGCCCCATTGGGTGTGCCATTCCTAATTTCATAACAGTGTCAATTTCTGCAACACCAGCAACACCATTGTATAAAGTTTCAATAGATTCGTTAATCATTGGCATTAAAATCCGATTGGCAACAAAACCAGGGTAATCATTTACAGCTACTGAAACCTTATTGATTTTGTTTGTTAAATCAGTAGTGAATTTCATTACTTCATCTGAAGTATTGTACCCTCTAATAATTTCAACCAATTTCATAATCGGAACCGGATTCATAAAGTGCATCCCTATTACTTTGTCGGGTCTGTTAGTAACTGCTGCAATTTGTGTAATAGAAATTGAAGATGTATTGGTTGCCAAAACGGTGTCTTCTGGACAAACTTCATCTAGTTCTTTAAAAATTTTTTTCTTTAAATTTGCATTTTCAGTCGCTGCCTCAATAACCAAATTTGCATATTTAACTCCATCTTTAATAGATGTGAAGGTGGTTATATTTGTCAGTGTTTTTATTTTATCAGCTTCAGAAATTTTTTCTTTTGCAACCATTCGATCTAAATTCTTAGAAATTGTTGCAATTCCTTTTTCTAGTGCAACTTGAGAAACATCTATTAGTTGGACATTATAATTAAACTGTGCAAAGGTGTGAGCGATACCATTTCCCATCGTTCCAGCTCCAATTACTGCTATATTTTTCATGGACTATTATTTAAAATTTATTATTAAAAGCATAATGGTGTTTGCAAAATGATTGATATGTTTTGTTAGAAACAATCAATAATTTGTTGGGCAACTCTTAGTGCTTCTGTTCCTTGGTATAATGATACAATAGGAGTTGTACCTTTCTGAATTGCATCTGCAAAAGATTCCAATTCATCTAAGATGGCATTATTTCCTTCAACTTCTGGGTTATCAAAATAAATTTGTTTCTTAACACCTTCCGCATTTTGCAAAATCATGGCAAAATCATCTGGGTTTTCGGGTACATCTTTCATTCGAACAACTTCAGCTACTTTCTCTAAGAAATCTACGGAGATGTAGGCATCCTTTTGAAAAAACCTTGATTTTCGCATGTTTTTCATTGAAATTCTACTTGCCGTTAAATTGGCAACACAACCATTTTCAAATTCTATCCTTGCATTTGCAATATCTGGAGTCTCAGAAATTACTGAGATTCCACTTCCATGGACCTTTTTTACCTTAGAAGGAACTACAGATAAAATAATATCGATATCATGAATCATTAAATCCAACACAACAGGCACATCTGTTCCTCTTGGATTAAATTCTGCCAATCGATGTGTTTCTATAAACATCGGATTGTTGATTTTTCCGCTCACAGCTGTAAATGCTGGATTGAAACGCTCTACGTGGCCTA
>TARA_B110000208_G_scaffold28688_1_pt1 | contig 15299 bp, 6 predicted proteins | sample TARA_B110000208 | Tara Oceans TARA_B110000208 (sample SAMEA4397426) | marine metagenome | biome: Polar Biome; feature: [SRF] surface water layer (ENVO:00010504); material: water (ENVO:00002006), including particulate matter (ENVO:01000060) such as... | depth 5 m
CACCAGCAACATCAAGAGTACCATTAGAAGTTAAACCAGTGTTATGAACATGAGTGATATTGATATCACCATCTGCACCAAATTTAAGAACAGATGCATCTGAAGCAAGAGTTAAGTCATCTCCAATACTTGCATCTCCACTAACAGTTAGATTACCAGCAGAGGACAATGACATTGTTTCAGCTGCAGCTGCAGAAGCAGCAGTTCTGAATGAAAGTTTAGTTGCATTATTATCTGCGGCAAAGTCACCTTCTGATACAGCAGCAATTCCTGCCGCAACCAAAATAGCATCTGTACCAGTTCCTTCATCTGGTGCTTGGAAATTGATAACACCAATAACATCATCAGCAGCAATATCTGTTTCTGCGGTTTGCAGAGTTAAACTTGTTGGTGAGTTATCAGAGGTATTTGCTCTATCAATAATAAGACCAGAGTTGTGGTCGTGTCTTAGTATAACATCTTGGTCTACACCAAATAATATTTCACCACCATCTGCAAGGAATAAATCACTAAATTCTAATGAACTTGTTCCAAGTGCAGCTCCATTTGAAGCGTCTGGAACAAACGCAGTAGTTGCAGTTATTGTTGCAACTTGTAATGTACCAGAAACTTCTACATTACCATTTATATCAATAGTTGTAGCATTAATTTCTATCTCTGTGTCTGCTACTAAATCGAGGACTCCATCTGCACTTTGTGAGATGTGTGTTCCAGAGTCACCGAACTGTAATTGTCTTGAACTGTTTAGTAGGATACCTGTGTCTGCGACATGAGTTAATGTTACATCATTGTCTGCACCTAGTCCTAAAACAGCTGCGTCTGAATTTAATTTGAGGTCATTACTTACAAGAACGGCAGTTGATGCGTTAAGGTCAATAGTTGCCTCACCATCAATAGTCATTACTCCATCAGAACTTTGATGAATAAAAGTTGCACTATCACCAAATTGTAATTTTCTTGAACTATTTAATAATACTCCTGTGTCAGCAACATGTGTCAATGTTACATCTTGGTCTGCACCTAGATTGATAACAGCTGCATCTGCCAAGAATAAATCACTAAACTCTAATGCAGTTGTACCTAAAGCTGCACCATCTGAAGCGTCTGGAACAAATGCAGTAGATGCAGTTATGGTTGTTCCAGATATTGTACTTGCACCAACTATTGTACCTTGAACATCTAAGTTTGCATTGACATCAACCAAAGTTGCATTTAATTCTATTTCGTCTGTTGCATTGATATCAAGAATAGTATTACTAGGCGCACCAATATTTTGTGATGCGTCATTAAATTGGATTACTGATGTACTATTTAAAAGTAGTCCTGTATCTGCGACATGAGTAAGAGTTACATCTGAGTCTGCACCAAAGTTAAGAACAGCTGCATCTTTACTAGCACTAATATTACCAACAACAGATACATTATTACTAAAAGTACCACCATTGCCTGCACTTACCATATCTGCAAGTGTAAAGACATCATGTACGATTACTTCTACTTCATCATTTGCAGATAAAGCAGTAAGTCCTGCAACTGTATTACTAGTGTTTAAATTGTAGTCTGTATTAAGTTTAAGACGAACACCATTAAGATAAACATCAACATATTCTGGATCGCTGAAAGTAAGAGAAATGCCTCTAGAATCAGTTCCACTAACTGTAGTATCACCAGCTGAAGCTAGATATAAAAATCTCTCTCTAATTCCAAATCCTTCATTACTTTTTCCAATATATGGCATTCTCTATTCCTTTACCTTATTTATTATATTTACGCAATCGTTGCAATTGGAGATGCAACAGATTCTACTTGCCAAACTCCATTTGTTCCATCATCTGTTAAACAAGTAATTCTTGCTCTTGATCCAATAACTGTACTAGAAACAAATGTAAATGCATCGCCTGCATTATCAAAAACTGCGTTTGCAGCAGTACCGCCCGCAAGACTTAGTGAACCAACAAAATTACCACCCGATCCAGCAATGTTAACAATTGTAGTTGTACTACCACCCACAGCGGTTAAAACTATAAAGTCGTAATATAGGCCTGGATTTGTTGTTGCTGCAGATGGTAAGTTAATTATATTATTATTAGTACCATGAATTAATACAGTAGACCCTGATTCTGCAACAGTTAATGTAGCAGTAACCGCACCCGAAGCATTAAATTCAGTTTTGATTCCTTTTCTACCAGCTAATGTTGTTGCAGTAAATGTTCCGTTTGTAGTTAGTCCAGTATCAGCTGCGTGAGTTAATGTAATATCACTATCTACACCAAATGATAATACAGCAGTATCTTTAATAAGACTAAGATTACCACTAGCAGAAAAATCTTTTGCACCCAAAAATGCATTTGGACTAAGGGTGGCCAAAGCTCCTGCTTGGTGGACAGCATAAATTACTTCACCATTTGCTGGAGTTCCAGTAAATGCAAGAGTTGTACCAGAAACAGTATAAGCGACAAGAGGATTCTGACGAACATTACCTACAAATACTTCAAGGTCAAGTTCGGAAGTTACTGCTCTCGATAGAGTAAAATTAGTTGCGCTACCATCGCCCGCAAAAGTGTCTTTGACTGTGGTAACAAATCCACTCCCAAAACCTAAGTCTGTACCTATGTATGCCATTCTTTGCCCCTATGAACTAATTGTGTCAACACGACTTACCCATGCATCAATTGAAGTAGCAGTATCAGATTGTACTTTCAACGCATCTCCACTTTGCAATACAAACTTCGCACCACCATCAAGTACTTGTAGTGCGGCTGAAGCAGGGATAGGTGCATTTTTGACCAAATAGTAATCAGCACTACTATTTGTTACAAACACACTTACTTTAACTTGTGATGTTATTGTATTTGCTAAGTTAATACCAACAACTGCATCATCACTATTTGCTGTAAAAATAGTTACTGCTGTAGTTCCGATATTTCTTGCAATGTTTCGTTCAAAATCCTGTGCCATTTTACTTCCTCTATTACTCTAGTCTATTTATAATGCAATTGCCATAGCGGTTGCTAAACCTGTTGTGGCAGCTTGGTTAATTTCTGCAGCTGTTTTTGTAATTGCAGTTCCGTTTAGTGATAATGCACCAACTAAGTTTGTTGTTCCTGTAACAGTCAAATTATCTGCGACTGTTGTTTCTGATGTTGTGTGACCAATTGTAACTGCAATACCAGAAGTATTCGTTGCAAGTTTTAAAACACCAGTTTTGTTATCAATAAATGAGTCAGTACCATCATGGTAAATATCCATGTCTGAAGCAGCACCAAATCTTAATCTTGCATCAGTTGCAGCACCACTATCTCCAAACAAAAGTGCTGTAGATGCACCATCAAGTAATGTACCTGTCATTATCAATGTTCCAGTAGCATCTGGAATTGTTACTGTTCTATCAGCTGTAGGGTCTGCAACAGTTAGTGTTGTTTGATGGCCATCATTGGTTGCACCCTCAAATGTGATATTACCATCTTCTGCAACAGTAATAAATGCAAAGTTGGAAGTACCATTTTCTAGTCCGTCAACATCTGTAACCAGATTGTTAAACTGAACCCTAAACTGTTCTAGGGTTGATGAGGTTGTGACTTCTGATGATGATATTGACATTAGTTTCTATCCAATAATTTTTTTAACATATCTTTTATTTCGTGCATCTCGCACTTTAAAGTATTTATCTCTCTTGTAGCACCACGAATTTCATCTCTTTGTTTTTTTGCTTCAGATGCTCTGCGTTTTGCCATTTCGTATGCACTACGATTTTTATTTACAATCGCACCAGAGTTACTATCTCTGAATAAATCTTGTTTTCCTTCAACCTGTAAATATTCTGCCATGTTATGTTGCCAATGCTAAGACTCTAAGGTCTTTTATTCTTGGTGGATTAGCTGCATCTGAACTTTGCATCACAATCTTGATTGCAAATTGATTGAACTCTGGAAGTGGTTCTCCAATGTCGTCATCATTAATGCCAGCGGTATATAGGTATTCTTGGAAATCATTTCTACCTAATGAAGCAGGAACAGTTTTATCTGGACTTCCATCAGTATTAAAGAAGGTATAACCCAAGTCATCAAAATCATCTGATTGGTCTGACCTTAATATTTTAAATAATAATTTAAATTCAGATGTGTTTGTCTTATGACCAGCAAAGAATATTCTTAGTGAAGTAGCAGGATTTTCAAGAGCTATTTTTTTAGTAATATAAACTGCAACATTTCCATCACCATCTGGTTCAGTCATTGCAGCATATTCTGATGTAGGATAAACATCTGAACTACTGTCAATATTATTAATTCTGTTTGCAACTAGAATTGCTGACAACCTTGCAGTATCAATAACAGGAGATAAACTTGTATCTGTTGTTGAAAGCGTTAGTGGTAGTGTAAATGATTTTGCAGAACTTAATTCATTTATTTCATTAATATTAGAACACACCATAGAGGTAGTATCTAAATCAATTGTTTCATCTAAAGAAATAGAACTAGAAGTTGTTTCTACAATAAATGAACTCTCTGCACCACTAGGACTTGTAGCTGAAGTCTTTTTAAGTTCAGCACTAATAACTGTGTTTGGTAATTCTAAGAGAGCAATGTTTGTTTTCAATGTTTCAAATCTATAGTTCTCTGATGCGTAAGTAAGAATACCACCGCTGTCAACATCAGCAGATGAACCACTAACTGTTGGAGCTGTAGTAAGAGCAACTGTATAAGAGTCTATATTAATATTTGCAATTGCAGTATGTGTCTTATTGATTTCAATAAGAGGAGTACCGAACAACTGATAGAGTTCTACTGTAGTACCAATAGCATATGCAGCTGCAACTCCATCTTCAACACTTCTTGTTAAACTTGAGATTGTTGTACCAGACAATGTACCAAATAATATTTCAGTACCAATCTTGACATAACATCGTGAGGACAAATTACTTGCAGCAAAGTTTGTTGCAGAGGTAAGTGTCAATGATGTACCAGTTGCAGTAAGTGCAGCTGAAAGTGTAGTAGATATACCAGAATTTACACCAGTAATTGTAACATTATTAGATGTAGAGTACATACCATGATCGCCATGATTAATCTTTGCTACAGTAGAACTGTTGGTTAATCTAATTGGGTTCTGTTGTAATCTACGACCATAAACTGTATCACCATCTTCAGCTAAAACTGAGTCACCAATATTATCATTCGTTAATGTACAAACGCCTGTCGTTGTGGTAAACTCTGCTTTGTGTAATTTGAATTTTAAATCTTGTGATTGAACAGCAGTCCAAGTCTTATCGTTTTGTGATTTGAATAGAACACCAAGAGTTGGTTGTTTAGAAACAACTCTGTTAGAACCACTCACATCAAGTTCACCCATTTGAGCAATCCATACTAAATAGTTAAGACTGTTTGTTCTAAGAACCACACAATATTCTATACCACCCTGTATATAAACAGGAGAGTCAAAAGTAAATGTTGTTGCAGTTGCACCAATTGTATCATCAACATTAATTTGAGATGGTTCTAATAATTTTCTACCGAAAGGAAGAATTTTAGGGCCGGGATATCCATTAATAACATTTCTAATTTCTACCCACATTGGTAAAGTGTCATCTTTTGCAGCAACAAACACATCAATTTTTGTTAAGAAACAACCATTCTCATCTTCTGATATAAATGTTTGAGCAAGTGGATCAAGTCTTTGTATAACCCTATTGGTATTGATAGTATCAAATTGAGAAGTTGTTTCTGAAACATTTGTTTGTACAACTGTTGCATTTCTTGTTGCAATAATAGTTTCTTGTTCTGTTTCAATAATACCAGTAGCAGCATATATTGTAGATCCTGCTGTTGCTGGGTCTGAAGTAACACCACCAAGTCCAGCTCTTGCATTTGTTGGACTAGATGTAAGTCTAAATTCTACTTCGCCTGTTTTAAATTTAGGAACAGAAGTTTGACCTTTAAACTTATAATCTGGAATATCGAAAGTACCTTCTACTTTTCCAGAAACAGTACAAATCAAAGGACTGCCCGCAATGATTGTAGTGTCTGTTGTATATGTTGAAGAATCAGGAGTGACATATGCACTGATATCTTTACCTTCAAAGAAAGGATAAACTCTTGTGTTTGGTAAGAACCCTTGTCCTACAAAAGTAATTTGTCTAGGACGAACAAATGGAACTAGAGCTCTTGAAATAACTTTATTGCCTTGTGATTCCTCTACAATGTTTTCTACAACTTCAGTTCTTAAACCAGTTCTTTCTAGATCAGAACGTACTGTTTGAATAGTTCTCTGCCAAATACCAAGTCTTGCAAAACTAAGAGTAGATTGTGTGCTTACAACACCACTCCATTGAGTTTCCCATGAGTTCCAAAGTGTTCCTATATTATTTCTGTTTGCATTTACAACAGAACTAAAGTTACCATCAACATTGATAATTAGATCAGGAGCAGTTTCAGTTTCAAACCAGTTATCACTATCTGGAGTTAATTGAATCTGACCAACCCAAAAAGCACTAATATATGGCTGTAGGTTTTCAACTCTAGTAGCATATGGTTGATCGACAAGAGTTACATCACTGTATGGTAGTGTAATTAAGTCACCAGTTTTTTGATAACCAACAGCAAGTCTTGCAGTATCACTAGTTGCTAGTTCAGTCAATTCTGCATTTCTCAAAACACAAACTGGTCTTGCTTCGTTTAGTTGAGGGTCAATAGCAATTTGATAATCAGCATTTATAGTATCACCAACTCTGTGTCCAGCAAAGTTATCAACAACGAAACCAGATTTGAAACGATTGAGTCCATTTGCATCTTGAATTTCAAAAGACTCTGCATCTCTTTCTAAAAGAGAAAGTGCAGTCATAGATTCAACTTTTTCTAATCTATCTTTAATCCTACCAATATCACGCATGGTAAATCTTTGAGTTTTAAATCTTTGAACCAATACATCTTTAGGAGTAAATGTATATGGTGGAATAGAAAAACTTGCAAGTATCATTGCATTGTCTATTACTTTAGGTGGAGAAGGATTTTCAGCTGAAACTCCCTCAATAATTTTAAAATCACCACTAGCAGTTAAGAATAATGTAGCTTCTTTTGCAAGATAAAATTCAAAATCAGATTGAAGATTACTTGTTGGTTGTGGCATATCAACAGTTACAGCACCAGTTCCATCAAACTGACGATTTTCAAAGTTAAATGAACTTCCTGTAATTTGATCTACCACAGACAATGTAGTTGATGAACCAGTAATGTTTTCTGCTGTTGGTCTAAAGTCGTAAGAGTTTGCAAGTGGGAATAGACCAGATGGCGTTGGGCTATCTGGATCTACTTTCGTTCCTGTGTATGTTGGAATATCATCATACTCCATTTGACCAGCAACACTTGAGTAGGAGTCTACAGTGAAACAATCTCCAGCACCATGAGAGAAGAAATCATATACTACAAGCAATCTACCTATAGGTGATGCCGCAGAAGGTTTTCTAACAATTCGTGAGATGTCATAAAAGTTATCTCTCATTCCTGAGTCAAAAGTAAATCTTGAAGTAATAACTTCACTACCAGCAGTAAGAGCAGATACAGTTGCAGTTGCACCAGAGAATGTACCAGTAATTGTATCAGAGGTTGTAAAGTCTGTTGCACCAAAACCATCTGTCAAGACATATGACATTGGACTAGTAGTTTCTATAATTCTTGCTTTTGCGTTAGAAGCAGAACCAGTAATCTTTTCACCTCTAACAAAAGTTCCAGTGATATTTGTAAGTGTTAGTTTTGGAGTAGTCGCATCAGCTGAAGTTGATTGTGAATCGAATACACCAACAAGTTTAAATCCATCAGCACGACCAAGAGAAATTTCTCTGTCTGTTGCCCGAACACCATGTGCGCCATCTGCATCTGAGGAAAGAACTTTAAGTTCCTTCATCAAGTTAGTTGTTTTTGTTTTTGGTTGAACAGAAGTTCTTGTTATAGTACCGATGAACTTAACTTTTGCACCAGCACCAAGAATAGTATCTTCTGTGACTGTCGCAGACCCAGTACCAGTACCAGAAATCTTACTAGCTACAGTTACCACTTGACCAGCTACACCTGTACCATCACCAGCAGTTATGATTGTCAATAAATAATCTTTTGCTGCATATGCGTTGAATGTTTCATTAGTTCCAGCAGTAAATGTAACTGCACCAGAAGAATTTGTTGTTCCAACAAACTGTCTGCGAATAACAAACTGTGTATCACTTGCACCAGAATTGGTTGCAGTCAAAAGTGTTTTAACTGGAGCCTTTGGAAATTTGAATACAGATAAACTTTTTTCAGGTTCAATAAGTTTTGCAACTCTTTGTGTTTCAAGAGTAACTCTAGTTGAGTTATCTTCTTCTATTACTTTTTCAGCGGCATCAGTTGCATTAGCATCTGTACCATCAATTAACATATTACCATCTTCATCAACAAGGGCCATGATAAGGTCAGCAGTAAATATGCTGTCATCAATAACCGAACGAACCTCATCAAATCTATGAGTAACAACTGCGTTGTGTCCACCGAAAGTACCAGAAGTAAGAACTAAGTCTGTGTTATCTCCGTTTTCAATTATTGCACCAGTTTCAGCAGAATCAGATGCAGTAAGTTTTTCACCAGAAACAAATGTACCAATAACATTAGTAAGTGCAACTCTACCACCACTAGTAGCACCAGCATATACAAGTCCAGTTGCACCAGAAGTTACACCAGTAATTTTTACTCCACCAGTAGTGTGTGTTGCAGTAAGTAATGGTGAGGGTGTGCAATGATATACATCAGCATCAGTTCCATTACCTAGATTTAGGTATGTGAACATTCGCACATCAAATAAGTATAACTTAAATTGTGCATCATTGTTACCAATAGTACCAGAGAAGTATTCAACTGCACGAACTCTTGATACACCAACTTGATAGCCAGATGCGCTACCTCTAGTTGCAGTAAAGTCTGTAAATAGTCCAACCTCTTTATATGGAGTAGTTTCACCAGAGATATTACCAATGTCTGGAGTACCAAAAAGATTAGTAGCAAATGCAAAGTTACCCATCTCAAAGGTTGTAACACCAGCATTTACTGTATTAAAATCTCTAGCCTTGTTTAGGTCTAAGAATGTTGCTGCAGTTTTTTCTATTTCATAACCCTTGACATATGCTTTGCCTGGCGTAATTGAAACAGAAAGTAAAGATTCGTCAGCGGTATTGTTATCATCAGTTGTTCCAGCAGTACCATAAATACCAACATTGGTTTCTCCTGCATAATCATTATCAATAGATTCATTTACTGAAAACTGAAATGGTCTTACTGTATAATCACCAGACTCATCAAATGTTCTACGAGCAAGTGTATCACCAAGAACAGCATAATCTGTTCCTCTTGTAAGTTGAGTTACTCTACCTGATGTTGTTCTAATCAATTCAACAAAAAGTGAATCATCAACAGAGGTTGTATCTAGTTTAGCTAAGGTTAGAGTAATTTTTAATCTGTGTGCGCCACTAGCAGCATAGTTATTTGAACCAGTTGCATTATCAGTTAAAGTTGTATCTGCTTCTGGAGAAACTAAAGTTTCATTAATAAGAAAACCAACTCTAGCAGTTTCAGTTTTTGATGTATTACTTAATACTACTGTTTGTTTTTCGTTTCTTACAAAAGTACCACGAATATAATAAATCCCAGCTTCAACAGTTACAGCAGAACCAGTTCCAGATGCACTTGAGGAAAAAGTTGTTCCTGATGCAATGTTTGCAGCATAAGATGTTGTGTGAGTAACAACAGAATCAGCAATAATGTTTTCACTATCTGAAAATACACCAGTATTATTATCAGTACCAGTTTGAACATATTGAACATAAAGATATGGTTGACTAGTAGTAGACCCTTCGGCATATCCTATAACTTGTGCCTTAACACCAGAGGTTACACCAGTAAGTGTAACAGGTGTTGTTGCGTTGTAGTATTGGCTTGGTCTTACATCTTCACCGCCAAATGTTGATTCAAGTGCAAGAGAATAATAAGCATCAGAATAAGATACTTGGCCTGGGATTACAACAGAACCTTCTTTGAAGACATGGTTGCCCTGTTGTTCAATTTGATTTTGAAGAATAGATTGTAGGGTTGTTAGTTCCCTTGCCTGAATAGAAAAGCCGGGGCGAAATAAAACTCTATGAAAAGCATCTGCCTTATCAAAGTCATCATAATATGGTGATACATTTAAATTTGTAAGTTGGGCCATTTGATTTCCTAAAATTCAATTATAATTTTTATATCTTCCGTTTGGTCAGAAGCTCGTTGAATTGGTTTTCTATTTTCTAAGTAAATCATATTACCACTATATGATTCAAGTTCTGGATTTGCATAACCAGAAGTAAGAGATAGTGTAGAACCAGAAGCAAGTGTAACAGATTCAGTTGTAGTGGATGGTGTACCTGTTGCACCAGATGTTCCACCTGTAATTAGGTTTGCACCACTAAAGGCAACATACGCACCAGAAGTAGCATTTGTTCCAAATCCCTTGAAACTTTCTTGTTGATAATAAAGAAGGTTTAATGTAGGATCAAACTCAACAACTTTACCAGATGCACCAGTTGATGCTTGTGTAATTACTTCATCGGGTTCAAATGTACCAGAGTATGTTGCAAGTTTAACAACATAACTTTGACGAAATGTAGAACCAGTTGCAACAGTAGTTGTTCCAAAAAGTGTTGGGTCAGCAATAAGACCTACTGTTCTGAAATCATTTCCAGCAGTAAAGTCATCACCCTCTGCAGCTGTAAGTGTTGTTGCAGACATAATGTAATGACCACCAAGTTCTGTGATTGCACTAAATCCATGTCCACCATTTGGTGAAATGATAACTTCGATTGCACCACCAGTACCACTTCCTATAGAGGAAGAAGATGACAATGCTGTGTCAGAGAAGGTGAATGAAGAACCTAAATTTATATAACCAAAAGTATAACCAGCTCCTGCGGCATGAATAGTTGTATCTGTACCAGCAGTCAATCCGAATGAAACAATAGAACCAGATGCAATTGTAATTCTAACAATCGCACCAGATGATGTTCCAGCACTTGTGCCATCTCCGTATATAGCAGCATAGTATGTTCCGTTAGTATAACCAGACCCAGCAGTAACTTTGAGAGATTCAATAGCACCATCAGTTGCGGCAGCTGAAACAGTACTATTAGTAGAAACTGGTATAAAGTCTGTAGTTAAATATTTTGAAGAATCTGACTGAGAAATTGTGTACATATATTTAATGACATATCCACCAATCGCAACAGGGGAGTTACTTGTGTCTGTTGGTTCTGCACCATTATAAGCAGCACCACCATTGTTGTCAAGAACTTTATAAACATTATAGTCAGAAGTCATAAAGAAAAATGTTGAGTCATAAAGGTTTGTTGCACCTGATGTCGAAGTAGTATCTGAATTATAGTTGTGTTGATACATATCATAGATAGTACCATTCGACCAGTTTCTACGAGGAAGTGCAAAAGTAATGTCAGTTGAAGCAATGTTCTTTGCAGCCAACATAGCATCCCATGCACGAAATTCCTCTTGAGGACTATCGCCGGGAATTGGAGGAATACCATCTGAACCACCAGTTGTACTACTAGTGAACGGAGTTGCTTTTCCTAAAAATAAATAATATTTATTTAGAGCTGTTTCAGTAAACGATTCAAAGAATTGATTCGCATTGTGTTGTCTAAATTTTTCTGTAATGATTGCCGACATTTTTTTTATACCTTTATGTTATTTATACAAATTGTCTTAGTAAGTTATACCAGTTGCTCCTTCAAATTGTATATTATCTCCTGTATTTAATAATAAAAATCCATGCGTACTGTCTGTTGCATCTTCTAATGCTACATCGCCAGTATCTCTAACATGAATATCAGATGATCTCACAACAGGGAGTCCACCTTTACTACTATTTATAAGTAAATTTTCATCAGGAATTTGACCAGAACTTAAAACAATGTTTGTTGTTTCAAGTACGATAGCTGATGTGGTTGCAGTGGTGTCTGTTGTGTATGTACTCTTAAACCACTTTCTTGATTCTGTTGCATCTTCTAATACGATAACATCTTCATTTGTTTCATCAAGCAACTTATCAATGACAGAAATTGTAGAATAACTTTCTATAATAAGATTACCATTTTCTTCTAAATTAAATCTATTTCTTCTTGTAGTTTCTTGACCTATGTACTCTCCGTCCTCTGCCAAAATCTGACCAAAGCTTTCTAGTTCAATACCAACATCAACTCCAGCATTAACACCAAAATTATTTGTTCGTCCATCGTTAACAATAATTTTATCTTGTTTTATAATGTCACTAAAACGATAGTTACTAATTTGTGATAATGGAATAGTTTCTTCATTGTTATTGTTTCCGTCTAGGATAATTCTATCACCTTCGTTTACTACATATCCAGCTGGGAAGTTCCACTCTCCACCTTCTTGTAATATCCTCGATGCTCCATCATCTTCTTCTCCCAAGATATTAAATGTTTCATAGTCTTGACTTCCAGCAACATCTTCTTCAAGTCTAAAGAATGTGTCTGCTTGGTCGAGAGGTAATGTTCCATCTAACTGAAGAACATCTTCAGAAAAAGTTGTACCCTCTAGAATTATACCATCTCCACCCAATTCATTTCCAAATGGATATTCTGCTAGATACACTAACAAGTTTCTTGTAAATTTAGGACTTGGTCTTGCAGTAATCTTTGTTACAATTTCTTTAACAAGAATCCTGTCACCTTTTTCTGATGGAGCATATGACTTCTCTGTCATTATATGACTACCACCAGTACCAGTACCAGAAGTCCTGTCACTAGTATGTGTTACTGTTCTATCTTCCCACAATAAAGAGTCACCTGTCATTTGGAATCCATCTTCCAAATCCATACCTAGTCCATCTTCAAAGAGTATGTTTGAACCCACATCAGTTGAGGCTGCACTTGCATCAAGTACAAGATTGTCGCCAGGCAAACTTCCATCTTCTTGAATAATCTTCTGGTCACGAACACCAACTTCTGCAACAGGATATGCCTGAAGTCTTGTCTGTAGAAGTTGGTCAAAGATAGTCTGGAATGTAGATGCAAGTATTGGTGAGAATGTATCTGTGTCACCTGTGTATGCAGCAATACCAGCACCAGCATTACCAATTTCTACTGATACTAAGGTTGCAAGAGTAACTCTACCAAATGGTTGGAAACCAGCAGGGTGAACTGCTTTCTTTAACTCATTCACATAACTTGAAAATGATGCACCAATCTGAACTTCATACGAAAAGTCTTGATAATAATAAGAGTCTTGAATACGAATCAAATCTTCACCAAGTCTATGTTGAACATTAGCATAATCTGAATCTGTAGTAGATAACACATCAACACTCGTTGTACCAGTAGCAATATCAGCTGTAATAACTGTTCCAACTGCACCACCTGAATCCTGAATAGTAACATCTTTTCCAGAAAAATCTATTGGGTCTTCATTGATGATATGGTCATCAGCATCAACTAAATCAGTTGCAGTAGAATCAAGAGTGATTTGACCATCACCAGTTTCGTCATCTAATAAGAACCCATCTCTTGCATCTGTTTCATTAGCATCAGTAGCTTCTAAGATAAGAGTGTTACCAAAATCTTCGTTTGCAAGTTTAGAATTAGCATTTGAACCAGAACTATCTGTTCCATTAAGAATTACATATTGATGACTGAGAGCATTTGTTGTATCGTTTTCTCTGCGAATACTTGCTTGTAAAAGTTTTCCACCAGATGTCGATTGTTGTACAAGTTTACTTTGGTTAGAATCAAAATCTTCATCTAATAAGAAACCACCAACACCTTGACTTTCAAGTTGAATCCTATCCGTTGCGTTTCCTACTGTGCCACTTTCTTGTAAGAAGAAATGGTCGAACCTATCAGTACCATCTATGATTATATTAGAACCTTCATCAAGAACTATAGTATCGTATACATTAGTTGCAATGGAAGCACCCATACCAGAATGATTGGTGCAGTAGTAATATAATACAGGTGCGTTTGATGCAACAACAATTTGAATGTATGCTCCATTTGTACCAATGTCTATTGACGCAGCTGATTTTGTAACACCAGTAGTATATTCAGTACCACTGTTATGAGTTCCATCAAGAGTTTCAGATAGTCTTAGTATGTGTTGACCTGTTGTCGCAACATTGTATAGTGTCGGGTCTGACAAGTCAAAGTAATAAGTATTACCTTCATACAAAACTAATTCTGCTTGTGGTGTACCATTAATATAAAATATATTTTGTTCTAGTGTTGTGCTATAGTAAACTTGAACTTTATATGTAAAGGTCTGAGGTAATGGTGTAAATGTTCCTGTACCATTTAAAAGAATACCTTCAGTATCATCAAACTCTTGTTCGTCCTCAAGAAGAATACCTTCGGGAAGAAGAAGTTCTGTACCCTGCTCAAGCTGGATACCTTCTTGGAATGTTGATGTTTGTTCTTGTTCAACTCTTATGACATTTTCAAATGTTGTGTCAAGAACTTTAGTGGTACTATTCCACCCACTAATAGTTCCAGTATGTCCTGATGAAGTTAATGTATTACCAACTTCAAAAGCACCTGTTATATCTTTAAGAACAAAGTGTGCATTGTATGATAACTCTGGTGGATTAGTACTACTGTATCTAAATCCAGAGTTTTTAATTTTTGTTGCTTTAATAGAACCAATGTCTGTAGTTGTTGCGTGTATACTTACACCACTACCAGTAGTACTTGTTATAGCAACTGTTGGAAGTTTTGTATAACCAAACCCACCATCAGTCACTACAGCTTTAATAACGTGTCCAGCTTCTTGTGAATTAGCACCATTAATATCTGTAAAGGTATCAGACTCTAAAACAATCTGATCGTTTGTAGTTGTATATGTGTCTAATGTTTCTACAGTTTGTTCAGTAAGTATTTGATGTCCTGCACCTAGAATAACACTTTCTTCATCTACAGTAATAATAGATGTGCCATTTAAAACTAAAGAGTCTACTAGATTACCACGAACATATATTTTAGTATTAAGTGGTACTGAATATGTAAATGATATTTGTGTACTTGTTGCAGTCCAGTTTACAGTAGTGTCACTTGATGTTGCTGGTAAAAACACATCATCAAATGTTACATAAAGTTCATCTAGTGTTCCACTTGTGTTTACAAGATTAAATACTTTGGTTGTACCATCTCCAATGAAACTATCTGAGTCAGTTGTTTCAAGAACAATTGTAAATGATTCAAATTGAGTAGTGGTCGCATCCTCAAGTGT
>TARA_B110000208_G_scaffold135548_1_pt1 | contig 15223 bp, 10 predicted proteins | sample TARA_B110000208 | Tara Oceans TARA_B110000208 (sample SAMEA4397426) | marine metagenome | biome: Polar Biome; feature: [SRF] surface water layer (ENVO:00010504); material: water (ENVO:00002006), including particulate matter (ENVO:01000060) such as... | depth 5 m
AAGGTGCTGTCGGTGCAGTTGGTTCCCAAGGTGCGGTAGGTAATAATGGTGCACAAGGTTCTCAAGGTTCTCAAGGTGTTGTCGGACTTCAAGGTGCTGTCGGTAATAATGGCCCACAGGGAACTCAGGGTGCAGTAGGCCCAGTTGGTTCTCAGGGTGCAGTGGGTAATAACGGCCCACAAGGTGTCCAAGGTGCTGTCGGTGGCGTTGGTGCTCAGGGTCAAATTGGTAACAATGGCCCACAAGGAACTCAAGGCGGAGTCGGCCCAGTAGGAGCACAAGGTCAAGTTGGTAACAACGGGCCACAAGGTAATCAGGGTGGTGTAGGCCCAGTAGGAGCACAAGGTCAAATTGGTAACAACGGGCCTCAAGGTAATCAGGGTGGAGTCGGGCCAGTAGGAGCACAAGGTCAAATTGGTAACAATGGCCCACAGGGAACTCAGGGTGGAGTAGGCCCAGTAGGAGCACAAGGACAAATTGGTAACAACGGCCCACAAGGTGTTCAAGGTGGAGTCGGGCCAGTTGGAGGGCAGGGTGCCGTAGGTAATAATGGCCCACAAGGTGGCCAAGGTGGAGCAGGGCCAGTAGGAGGGCAGGGTGCTCCAGGCAACACAGGTGGTCAAGGTGTATCTGGTGCGATTGGTGCTCAAGGCCCAGTGGGCGGATTTGGTAATGCGGTTATATTCGATACAAGTACCACGTTAACAACTAATGTCGCTCAAACAGCATCTTACGCGATTCGTGCTTTCCGTACAGTAAACACTGTATTCGAAGGTGATATCTGGTGGCATGTTAACACTGGTCGTATCTACCGAGCAACTGTAGACCGTATTAACACTACTACAAATTCAACATTCAGTGAAATTACATCTGGTACTAACACTACTGGTACAGCTGGTAATGGTATAATCGATCTTAGTGGTATCCTAAATACTAGTACATCTGGAGAACGAATAGAATTCTCTAGTAATACTATTAAGATATACGACTCAGGTAACCGACGAAGGGTACTTCTCGGGGCCCTATAAATGAAACGCTCATTGGATTTATTATGTTTACGATTGTTGAAGACTTCTATGCGGATCCCGATTCAGTTCGGGATTACGCCTTAAGTCAAAATTTTAATGTGTCAGGCAACTATCCTGGCTTAAGAACTGCCTCATGTACTAACGATGGTGGGTATGCAGATTCTATGCAATCTTCTCTAGGGAAGATCATAGGAAAAACCATAACCCATTTTCCGTTAGATGGATATAACACCTCCTTTCAGTACACCACCGAAGAATCCACAACTTGGATTCATCACGACGCAATGTCATATGCGGCCGTCATATACCTAACTCCTAATGCTCCTCTAGATTCCGGTACTGCGATATACAAACACAGACAGACAGGTCTATCCAGACACAGCCCCGATGCGGTATTAGACTTCAATGAGTTTCAATTAGTTGAAGATGATTGGGATATCGTCGGTGAAGCAAAGAATGTATATAATCGTTTAGTCATATATGATGCCATGTACTATCACAGAAGTGTTGTGCCGGGCTTCGGTACTGACAAATTTGATGGACGTTTATTTCAGACATTCTTCTTCGAGGCAGAATAATGAGGTTGATGACCACGTTATTAACCTCCAATGACATTCCTAAACTAGAAAGAATTATTCGCTCTGTACAAGGTGTCATACGAATAACCCCTATAGAGTGGGAAGTTGTAATTGTAGTCAATAGTATCCATGAAGGATATTATGAAAAGGTGTTGGAACTAGACCAACCGTTTCGTGTGGTAAACAGCGAAAGTAATGGAAAGCCAGGCAAAGGTAAAAACGCATGTCTTGACGTGTTCTTGGAAAGTGATAATGATTATGTTTCTCAGTTAGATGGAGATGACTTTCTATATCCATCCTATCTACAGTCGCTACACAATCACCTAAAACATTATCCTTGCATTGATGTATTAGGTGCAATACCATGTGATAGTATATTAGATTGGGAACTAAAGTCAGGACATCACTGGCAAGTTAATGATAAGTATTATGCAAGTGTTTGGGGTACATCGATGTGTGCTCCATCTCAAGCGCCAGGGCCTGGAGTAGGTCATCTGTTTACAGCAGAGCGTCCTGTATCAATAGACTTCATTATATTACAGAGCAGGAAGTCTGCAAAGATAAAGATGAACGAGGATATTGGTAATGGTGAAGACCATGCCTACACTTATAAACTTTTGGGAGAACACCAAAAGGGAAACATTTGTTACTTCTTATCAATGTCAAGTGACCTATACTGTATAGACAGAACTACCGAAGGAAGTGCACAAAAGATGCACTCCTATGATGATTATCTGGAACCTATGCGCGAAGAAGCACTCCGACATGTTTCGCATTGGAGGAGTAGTCCTTACGAACTTCCGGTCATTTACAAAAAATTACTAATGAATCAGCACCAAAAAGAACATTGGTTGAATAATTTCTTAGAATAACTATTAAAATCGTTATAAATATAAGAAGAATATTTCTAACATGCGTGGGAAAATACAATGGCAGCAATAGTAAGACAGTCAATGAGTAGGAGTTTAGCAAAAGATCTTTTAACAGATATGCTAGGTACTACTAATGAATATTACATAGGCATCGGCAAGAGCGATCCTTTCAATGCACTGGATACCGTGGTCGATCCTATCGACGGTGCTCATGATGAGAGAGAGTTCTTTCTCGGTCTCCAGTCAATCAAAAAGATCGAAGGTGCTACGTTTGTAGCCAAACGTGTGAATTGGTCATCTGGTTCTGAGTATGCTGGTTGGAGCGATGCTGTCAATTCAGACATCGTGGCACCTTGGACTCCGTGGTACGTCATGAACGACGCCAAGGAAGTTTATATTTGTTTACAGAATGGAACTAACTTAGACGGCACTACGAAGCAGTCAGTTATAGAACCAAACTATGGTTTGTTAGGAATTCCTGAAGCGGATATACATTTACCGTTTACCACGTCAGACGAATACGTATGGAAGTTTTTATATTCATTGACTCCCGAAAACATCTATCAATTCCTATCATCTAATCATATGCCTGTCAATGAAGCACTGTCTATAGCAGAAGGGGATTCGGTTGAAGACTTGCAAGCAACTGTCCAGGCCGCGGTCATTGATGGTCAGATAATCAGCGCAAGAGTAACTTCTGCTGGATTGGGTCATACCCCTGCCATAGTCATTAATGTTCACGGTGACGGTACAGGTGCAGTGGCAACTGCCACTGTAGTTGATGGTGAGATTACTAGGATTATAATGACGAGCTATGGTTCAGGATACACCTATGCTTCGATTGAAATTATAGATGCGACTGCAACTGCAATTGGTTCAGTAAGTCCAGTGATTACTCCAACTCCAGGCCTTGGTTTCAACCCTATAAATGATTTGAAAACAAGTTCTATTCTAACTAACATCAAGCCTGATGGTACTGTAACTGATACATTCGTGACAGGAATTACTTTCCGTCAAATGGGTCTTATCAAAAATCCTAAGCAAACGGATAGTACAACTCCATTTACTAGTACGTCAGCAAAAGTATTACCTTCCATGACATTCGACAGTACTTCGCCATTTGAAGTTGAGAAATTGATTACAGGCTCTCAGTCTGGTGCGAAGGCCTACGTTAACGAATCCGTCGGTAGTGTAGTATACTATCACCAAAACACCTCGACAGGGTTTAAACCTTTTATCGTAGGTGAAGCAGTTACGCAAGTGGGTAACGTTCTGACTGGTGATATCGCATCTATATCCCTAATGAACACCGTAGACAGATTTTCTGGGGAACTCTTGTATCTTGAGAACCGTCCTAGAATAAGACGTGACGTAGAACAACAAGAAGACATTAAGATAGTCATAACCGTTTAGGAATAAATCATGGTAGATTTTACAAACAAAACGTTCAAAGAAAAATATAAAGACTTCTACAAAGCTGAAGACGGTTACTATCGTGTACTATTTAACTCTGGTAAAGCGCTTCAAGCACGTGAGTTAAACGAGTCGCAGACAATCATCCAAGAAGAGATTGCACGATTCGGTCGTAACATATTTAAAGAGGGTGCTCTGGTAAATCCAGGCGGCGCAACTGTAGATAACAAAATAGAGTACATTCGTCTAGACGCAAGTTCAATTGCAGTAGATGCTACTTGGGTAGGTACAACGTTGTCTACCAGTATCGATGCTAACATACAAGGATTAGAATTAGAAGTTCTAGAAGTTGTAGAGCATGCGACCGACCCCACTACTTTATACGTTAAGTACACAAACACTTCAAGCGTAACCTCTTTAGCGACAGCACCTCGTGTCACTTCACAAGATACTTTGTATCGTAAAGACAATGTTGCTTTGACTGCACTTGTCGCTGACGATTCAGCAGATCCTATTTCCGCGAGTGGTCGTGCAACTAAGGCATACTTTGCCCCAGGCGACTTCTTTGCCGCTGGACACTTTGTCTATATGGAAGGTGGAAGTTCATTCATCTCCAAGTATAGTTCACTTCCTACGGCAGACATTGGTTTCCGTATTGTACAGAATATTATCACAACGGATGAAGATCAAGAACTGTTCGACAACCAAGGTGAATATCCGGACGTATCTGCCCCAGGCGCAGATCGCTATCAGATTAAACTAGTTCCTACTACACGTGATCAAGTATTAGTAGACCAGAACTTTGTCTTTGTCGCACGTGTTGTGGATGGAGTTATTACTCGTGAAGTAAGCACATTCGATTCTTACAATAGAATCAACGATCTACTTGCACAACGTACAAAGGAAGAGTCTGGTAATTACGTAGTAGAAAAGTTCAAATCAATCTTCGAAGAAAAAGATGCTACTAATCTAAACTTAGACGTAACCGAAGGTATCGCATACGTAGATGGTTACCGTCTAGAGATTGGTACTACTGATATTACAGTACCAAAGGCTAGAGACACTGTTGCTAAAGAAAACGAAGCTGTTCCAGCAACATATGGTAACTACGTATACATTAAATATGACGAGACGAATGTTGCTGATAACTCAGAAGGGTTTGGGCGATTAGGTACCTTTGGTGCTCAATATCTAAAGGATATTAATGGTACTCTCATTGGGTACTGTAACGTACGTGGTGTCCAGTATGACTCAATAGGTCTCAGACTATACATCTTCAACATTCGACTACTTAATGCTAGTTTTTCACTTTGTCATACCATGACAAACGCCACTCCTGCCTCCACTAATGCAGTGATACAACTGGTAGATGCAGTGATCCATGAAGCGTCAGACAATAGTCTTCTATTCAGTCTCCCTAGATCAACTCCAGTATCAGCTCCAATCACAGCCAACTACACTGTTCAACGTTACCTACAAACTACCGCTGACAGTAATGGTAACATTAGTATTGCTGGAGTAGAGCATGCTGGTTGGGCAATCTCAGAAACAGACGGCCCTATAGTTAATATGCAACCTAGTCTTGCCGGAGTTTATTCTGGTCTTACTGCTGGAGGATCTTACGAGATTGCATACTATGTTGAACTAACTAATCAGCCTGCTCGTACTAAAACAAGAACAGTTAAAACTAAAACTCAAACTCTCCCAACAGTGGACTGGCGAGCACGTCCAGTTGTAACATTAGATGTTGATGGTATATCTTTAGACTCAGTTTATTTCAGAGCTGCCTCTACAACTGCTTGGGCAGATGCCGAAGATATTACTTACCAATTTACCTTTGATGGTGGACAACGTGATAACTTCTACGATAAGATCCAAGCAAATGTTAAGTCAGGCTACGAGCTTCAGACTGGAACTGGGTGCGAGATACAAGTAAACTACACTCATTATACACACGGAAACCTCAATGCTGGTACGTTCTTTTCTGTGGATTCATATGTAGATGATGCCTACGAAGATATTCCTAATTATAATACAGCAACCGGAACAGTAGTCTCATTAAGAGACGTATTAGACTTCCGTCCTGCACGTGCTACAGGCAGTTACCTAAATGAGTTCACCGTTGACGCAGAACTACCGCAGAACGCTTCTACAATTACTATTAATGAGATCTCATACTACTTACCACGCATAGACGTTCTGGTTGCAAATGCAACGGATAGTCGTGGTGATATTGGATTTGGGCAACTACAGGTAATACAAGGAGAGGCTAACGACGTTCCTCGTGCACCAGAAATTCCTACAGGTTCTATGGCACTCTATAATTACTACTTGAAACCATACACTTTCGGCACTGCTGATGTTACGAGTACATTTATTCATAACAAACGTTTCACGATGAAAGACATTGGTAAGTTAGAGCAACGTGTCGAAGACTTATTCGAACTAACCACCTTGAGCCTACTTGAGAATAGTACTAACTCATTGACGGTATTAGATGCTAGTGGCAATACTCGAACTAAAGCAGGTTTCATTGCAGACAACTTTAGTTCATTCGCTTTCTCGGATATCAATAATGTTGATTATCGTGCGTCAATAGATCCACAAGGATTGTTAAAACCATCTTTCCGCGAGAACTCAGTCCGACTAAAGTATAGTGCTGATAATGTTGACGCAGTTGTTAAGCATGGTGACGTTGTAACATTACCATATACTGATGTCAACCTAGTCTCACAGAAATTAGCGACAGGTATATTGAATGTAAACCCATTTGCTGTTCTTACGCAAACTGGACATATGGAACTATCCCCATCATCTGATGAGTGGGTAGAGACTCGTAGTCTTCCTGCTATTATGCAGACTACAGTACGTCGATTCGAAGATTTCGATACTCGCCCAACTATGCAGGGTACGACTAGAGACTTGTTCTCTAACTCTGGACTGTTTACTACTATACCAAGAGATATCTCTTTCAGAGCTACTACTCGAAGCGTACAAGACTTTATCGGTGAGCAAGTAGCAGACATAGAAATTATTCCGTTCATGCGTTCACGTAAGGTCAACTTCACTGTTAAAGGACTTCGTCCTAACACTAAGATGTTTGCATACTTTGGTGGTAAAGACGTTAGTGATTGGGTAAGAGAAGAGGCTACTGCAGCTAGGTTCTCTGATACCGCACAAGAGTTTGGTAGTGAGTACGCGAATGCATTAGAATATCCTACTGCTCTAGGCGGTAAGTCTCCTTTGGAATCAGATAGTAATGGTACCATAATCGGTAGTTTCTTCTTACCTAATACACCAGCAATAAACTTTAGAACTGGTACTCAAGAATTTAAACTACTTGACGTTAATGTTAACGATGAGAGTGAAGCAACATGTAGTTCACGTGCAGTATACTCGTCTATAGGAACTATTGAAACTGTACAGAGAACTATACGTACTACTCGTATTCTTAATGGACGTGCTGGTCGACAAGATCCACTTGCACAGACATTCTTTGTTGATCAGATAGAAAATCCAAATGGTATGTTCATAACTAAGGCACGAATCTTTTTAGAGAGCAAGGATTCTAATATCCCTCTACAAGTGCAGATTCGTTCAGTAGAGAATGGTGTACCAACAACACGTATTTTACCTGGCGCAGTTAAGTTCATCGAACCTGCTCAAGTTAATGTCACCGCATTCGACACATCGACCACAATGGCCGCCGTCGCAGCGAACCACACCGAAGTAATATTCGATGAGCCAATTTACTTGACAAGTGGCGAAGAGTATGCGATAATACTCCTTGCTGAGTCGGTAGAGTATAATGCATATATTGCAGAGACTTATGAGTTCGTAGTAGGTAGTGATGAAGATAAGATATCAAGACAGCCTACACTAGGTTCATTGTTCCTATCACAGAACGGATTCACTTGGACACCAGATCAAACTAAAGATCTAATGTTTGAACTAGACCGAGCAGAGTTTTCTGCATCCGGTGAACTTGTGCTTGACAATGCAACCCTACCTAAAGTAACCCTAGGATCTAATCCAATTGAAACTACGGTAGGATCTAATTCAGTCGAGATTAGTCATGAAGGTCATGGATTCAGTTTCGGAGACTACGTTACATTATCAAACGTCGCAAATGCAGTAGGTGGTCAAGCGAGTACGGTATACGAAGGCACTTTCCAAATTTCCCTAGTCACTTGGGAAGGTTATACAATTGATATCGGTAGCCCAGCAACTTCCTCAGCTATAGGAGGAGGGGACGAAGTTACTGCTACACAACAAGTGGTGTACAATGAGTTCGTACCACAAGTTCAAACGATAACCCCTAATGGAACAAACATAACTGCTAAGTTACGTAATCCTAACACATTCGCTTCGTATGGCACTCTTCGATCTTCGGCACCATTTGTAAATTATAACTTAGGTGCAGTAGGAGATGCTACACAAGTAGTCTTGAATGACTATAACGCAAGCACTGAACAGAGTGTTGTTGCTTCTAGCGATAATGCTATCGGTGCAGAGACAATGAAGTTTAACTTGAGTTTATCTACAAGCGATTCTAAGGTATCTCCATTAATTGATCTTCAACGTGTAGCTGTACTTGCACTAGAAAACGTAATCGACAATAGTGATGCGGCACAACACATAACAACTCCGGTTGTAATTGACGACGCATCTCTTGGATTAAAAGTAATCTTTGCTGCAAATAGACCTTCAGGCGCAAGCTTCGAAGTATATGTCAAAAGTGCGGCAGACGAAGATGCATTGCTTGCTACCGATGATGATGGTCTATTCACTGTAGATTGGGATCTTGTAGCTATAGATAAAGCATTACCTACCGATGATGATCCGTCGACATACAGAGATTATGAGTATACTCACGAAATGAATCAGTTCACTGCTTTCCAAGTGAAGATTGTTATGCAATCGGATAATTCATCTAAGTCACCAGTGATTAGAGACTTACGTGCTATCGCATTAGTAACTGCCAACTAATGCATAATCATTTAAAGGTTGAAGGTCATAATAATTTAGTAAGGGATAGACGCACTGGCGCTATCCTAAATACTAATAAGACTGAAATCCAAAGAGCGAGAACACAAAATATCGTTCAGAAAGAAAAAGAGCACCAACTCTTAACTCTGACTAATGAAGTCGATACACTGAGAGATGATGTTAAACTAATAAAAGAAATGCTTTTTCGTTTAGTAGAGGATAAAGATTAGAGATGGCCATACAAACAGTAAATCTCGCAGACAATATTAATGCTGCGATACTAAAGATAAATCAGAATTTTGATGAGATTGAGACGGGCGTCTATGGAGGCACCTCTACATCTGATGTAACCAACATCGTCAATAATATTCTCGACTCTGACTATTTTCTATCTATCATAAATCAAACGTATATAGAACAATTTAATATAACGACGACGGTAGACTTCACTAATGTTGATGCTGGGATTGCAGCAAACGCTAGTGCGATATCATCTCTTACTTCTAGTATTACAACTATTGACGGCACTTTAACTATAATTGCGTCGGATATTACTACTTTAAATACGTCTCTTACAAATGCTCAATCGGGGATTAGTGCTAACTCTAGTGCGGTATCATCTCTTACTTCTAGTATATCTTCAACGGATAGCGATCTTCTTGTTGTCGCTGCCTCTCTTACGGCATTAGAAGTAGACGTTGACGGTCTAGTACTGGACGGTGTAGATTCTGCGGTACTTGCCTCAGCAATTGCAAGCGCAAACACTGCCCTTATCGCCAGCATAAATGCGGTTGATAGTGATGTTACGGTTCTTTCCGGTGAAGTAACTGCACTGGACGCAGCTTTAACTCTTCTGGATACCAATACAGGGATCGCAACCACAGCAAATGCAGCCTCTGTCGCTTCATTAACTTCAACGGTCTCTACAATAGACGGTGTAGTAACTGCTCACACTCAGGATGTAGTTGATCTGAACGCGGCGATAAACACAGTTGATAGTGATACTGGTGTTTTAATCTCAGCAGAATCGACGGCGAGACAAGCATTATCTGCAACCGTAGTTGCATTAGACGGTGTAGTAACCGCGAACGCAGGCCTAGTTACTAATTTAACTTCGAGCGTTGATAGTGACTTTGCTACTGTCAATAGCAGTTTAACCACACTTAGTAATTCGATAGGTTCTTCTGCTGTATATGCACTCGATCTTGACGTAAACAATCATATTGCAGGAATTAGATTGGACAATAATGGTACTGTCGCTAACTTTGCAATAACCGCAGATACCTTCAAAGTTATCAATGCGAGCAATAATGAAATCCAACCGTTCACCATTGATGGTAACGATATTGTGTTATCTAATGCGACAGTTACTGGCGGACTAAGTATAGGTACAGGAATTTCTGGTTCTCATATGTCAATTACCGATGATGTTATTGAAATTTATGAAAATAATCAGAGAAGAGTGAAATTAGGTAATTTAAGTTAGGATGCTATATGTTTTATGTTTTATCTAGCCACAATATTTATGCACTAAGGCGACAATTTAATACACTACCGAAAAACAATACTACGGTAATTCTAAATACATTAAACGATACGTTTCGAGAACAAGCAGAATCTTATTGTAAAGAAGAAGATCTTCGATACTTTATAACGGAGAGTGATGGTACAGCCGCTACTGGTAAGAACAGTTTCTTAGACCAGTTTGATAAAGACGATGTGCCACATGCTGTATTGATTGATGGTGATGACTTTCTAACACGAAGGGGTGTTAAGTGTTATCAAAGAATGATGGGAAATAATGATAGCCCAGATGCGGTTGTATTATTTAATCAAATAAGCATTATTTCCGAAGACAATCTTTCGGTTGATAGAACACAGTCACTTACTAGACCCAATGAAGACGTGTCTAATATGGTAGGTACTAAGTATACTCAAGGGTCTGTAGTAGTTGACTGGGATATTCTTGCTCAAGGTGATTTAGTAGCAGAAAATGTCCCTAATATAAAGGAAGAAGAAGTAGAAGTTTTTAAAAGATATATAACACTACTTCAACATTCTATGGGTATAGATGAATTAAGTACTCGATTAGTTTTCATGTCGCGTAAAGTGTTACAATACAGATTTAAAAGTTTAGTAGTTGGGGAAGACACTCTCCAGTACTTAGAGATAAAGGATGCTCATGACAGAGGCGAACTGAAACTGGTAGCCCATGATGAAAAACATCCTACGTACATGTACGATATGCGAATATCGGGTATCGCTGTGAAAGAAAGCGGACGTGGTAAAGGAAAGGGGTTCATCTCTTGGATGTCAACCCTATTAAAAGAATTGGAAAATTTACATGGGCAGAACAAGTTACATAAGACAAGAGTCCCCATAACGGAGTTGTAAATGGCATATGGATTAAAAGTTTGGACAGCAAGTAGTTACTTAGCATTCGATTCAGAAAATATGGACGCATACGTTAAAGTGGTAACTTCTGATGCTATATACATGGCAAATAACACAAGCGAAACGGTCTCTATCCCAACTGGATTTGACCGTGTTTATGCTAATGGGCCTGCGACCAGTAATCCTGCTTCATTCGGTGTTAGTTACGGCTCATATGACAGTTCGGTTGGTGGGTACACTTCATTTACCCTCTACGCTGGTGCTAGTAGCACCTTTGGTTACGTAGCGATAAGGTTGAATTAACATGGCAGATTACGGTTTACAAATTACTGGTATGAAATACGGAACAGAAAAAGTCCTATTTGATAGTCGCAGTGTCGGTAGAGGTATGGTTCAACATTCTAAAGGAACTATTGCTTTTGGGTCTACTCTAACGACCCTAGTAAGTGACCTAGTTGCGATCAATATTACTAAACCATCTGGCGGTGTTACTATGTTGGTAACAGCGCAGAAGACTGTATCTGGACAGTATATTGATTGGGTATTTAGCAGCAGCACTGGACAAGGTGGTGGTGGTACTGGATATAGTGGAGTAACTGGTGTTAACTACGTTGTATTACGTGATGTTGGATCTTCTACAGGATATGGTAACTATGGTCTTGTATGTAATGATGGTGTATACAGTGGAGGATCGGGAGCAGTCAGTTTCGATAGTAGACAGTTCACCTCTACTGAGGGTGAAGTTCAATTGATTCCTAGCAAAATGTACTCCGAAGGTCAGGCTGGACATGGACTGAACATAGGCTACGGATGGCTCGGTACTAGTGAGAGTGGTGGGGACGACTACTATTCTTGCCATGGTATGGATTACAGTTCTGTGACTAGTTATATACGTACGTTTGGTCTTTGGTTTACTACTCAAACCACCGGAACAATATGGTCAACTACGATATCGTCTGGATATCCATATTTTAATAACTCAACCGTAGGTTACGTCTCAGCAAACAGCGGTAGTGGTGGTGGTGTATACTTACACAATTTCACCTTCACATCCGCTGCAGGAACCACGGCCGCAACCTTTCCGCAAGCACTGACACCACCGTTTGTCGGAAGAATAACACTTGGTACATATGATCCAGAGTGATCATGAAACAACACAAAATTTATTAATTGGAGTAACACAACATGCACCCTAAAGTCGCCATACACACAGAAGACGGTGTGATCGTAAGAACAGATATGGACAGTGGTCTATACCCAGAAGACGGACATACACTATCAGAAGGTAGAATAGTTCATAGAATCTGGGATCTCGAAGAATTGTCGGTGATGGAGTTTATAAATACTCGTGTCTGGGAAGAAGACGAAGAAAGGTTTATTGAAGTTCCGCCAAAACCGAACGGTTATGCAACATGGAACAGAAGCGAATCTCCTGCTAAATGGACATGGGACACTGACCTTATCTTAAATGAAATTCGACATGCAAGGTCTGTAAGAATTTCTGAGACGGATTGGATGTTTGTTATAGATTCTCCTCTATCAGAAGAACAACAATCACTCGTTCTTGTATACCGTCAACTATTGCGAGACTTACCTAGCACTTTAGATATGTCTGTGGTAGGTAGTGTAGAGGATGTGACCTGGCCTGTATTTCCTACTTTATAATTATAAATATATGATATAAAAATTTTAGAGTATTTCATTAAAATGTGCATAGTCTCCTGATATGCACATTTTTTTTATTATAAATAACCGTGTCATTAACAATAAACTTTAACTTTAGCTAAAGAGACAGAAAACATGTCAGCATCTAGTATACCACTAAAAATTAAGAATACCGATGGTGACCTACAGGAACTTACTCCAGCCCAAGAAGTATATCTTGCGGTAAAAGTAGGAGAAGCATTAGCAGAGGCCTCTGCTGGTGATGTTGGCGATATCAGTTTAACCAATGGTTCAAACATAGGTTCGTTTGTAGATACATATTACAACGAGCCATCGGGTACTCACCCTATGTCTGCAATCACTGGCACTACAGTAACTACTACCTTGAAACAGGTTAGTGGTACTGCAAGTGAATCTGGTAACGATTTCGCCCGACCTGTCGGTTATTATGCAACTGGATCAAATCCTGGCTTCTACGAAATGGTAGATAGCGATTTGGACAACCTAACCAACCGTGCACTAAAGAACCTAGAATCATTAGGTCTCCAAGGTGGATTCAAACTTTCCTCAACCTCGCCAGGCAGCGATTGGACTAAACACATCGATGGTGTGTTCTCTGATACTCGTGGTGATGGAACTACAACTTCGTACCATATCTGGAAGCAGACTAGTCTCAGTTCACCACCAGCTGGTGTGACGACTACTCGTCCAGTTGCAACCGACTATGATGGATCTTCATCATTTAACGGTTTCAAAGAAATGTCAGACGCAGAAATAAAATACACCCTTGGTCAACGTGCTAAGTCACTTAGATCAACAGCAGGTGAGATTGGTTCTTATCAACTTCGTTCTTCTGCACAAGGTGCTCCAACATCAGCCGGAACTTGGGCTTCACGTGGTTCTGCCTTAAACACTCAACGTACTATTGTTGACTTGGATTATACTAGGACTCGTGCTTCTGCATACGCCCGTACTAGGATATCTGCGTATACTCGTAATCGTGTATCAACCTACACTCGTAACAGCGTAGATACATTCTCGCGTACGTTTGTTGGTGAATATACTGGTGTTTATTCTCGTGGATTTGCCGGTGAATATTCTCGTAACTTCGTAGGGGATTATGCAAGAACTCGTGCTTCTTCATATACTAGAAACCGACTAACTGCATTTACTGGTTACTTTGCTGGTACTTACAACCGTGCAAGAGTTTCAGTATACACACGCAATCGTGTAACACCATTTACCGGAACCTTCTCACGTACTCGTGCATCAGCATATACTCGTGGCCGTGTTTCAACTTACGCAGGGACTTACGCAAGAACTCGTACTTCTGTTTACACAGCAGATTATACTCGTGTACGTGTATCAACATACACCGGAACTTACGCAGGGACTTACTCTCGTAACCGTGTATCTGCATATGCTGGAACTTACTCGCGTACTCGTGCTTCTGCTTATAGTCAACCATATACACGTACACGTACTTCTGCATACTCTGCGGATTATACTCGTACACGCATAACTAACTACACACGTGATCGTGTAACCAACTTTGCTGGCGTTTTCTCTCGTGCTCGTGTTTCTACATATACTCGTAATCGCGTTACAAACTTTGCTGGAAACTTCGTAGGTAACTATGCTCGTGGATTCGTAGGTAACTATTCTCGTGGATTCGTAGGTAACTATGCTCGTGGATATGCTGGCGACTTCGTAGGTAACTACGCTCGTGTTTCTACTCGTACATCTACTCGTACTCGTTACTCTGCATACGCTCGTACATCTACTCGTACTCGTTACTCTGCATATGCTCGTGACCGTGTCACTAACTTTGCTGGAGATTTCGTAGGCAACTACGCAACAACCTTTACTGGTAACTTTGCTGGTAACTATTCAAGAGACCGTGTCACTAACTTTGCCGGTAACTTTGTTGGTAACTATGCAACAACCTTTACTGGTGATTTCGTAGGTAACTATGCAAGAACTTCTACTAGAACTTCTACGCGTACACTAAACTATACTCGTACATTGTACTATGCTGGTAACTTCGTTGGAGATTACTCAAGAGCTCGTGCATTCTCCTATGTTGGAGATTATTCTCGTACTCGTGCACAAGGAACTTCGTACACTGGTAACTATGGTCGTACTAGAACTGGTCATTATGTTGGTAACTACTCTCGTACTAGAACTGGTTCTTACACTGGAGATTACTCTCGTGCTCGCGCTGCTTCTTATGTCGGTAACTATGGACGTACAAGTACTCGTTCTCGTGCAGCCACATATACTG
>TARA_B110000208_G_scaffold178734_1_pt1 | contig 15197 bp, 12 predicted proteins | sample TARA_B110000208 | Tara Oceans TARA_B110000208 (sample SAMEA4397426) | marine metagenome | biome: Polar Biome; feature: [SRF] surface water layer (ENVO:00010504); material: water (ENVO:00002006), including particulate matter (ENVO:01000060) such as... | depth 5 m
AATCTGCGACGCCCCGCAACAAACAAACGAAGCGAGCACTACTGGTGCCCGTCGCGCCGGCGTTACCGTCGCTAAATGGAGCCATCGTTCCGGACACCACGAAAGGAACACGGCTGACTCTACCTTTTCAGTAGCGCTAGGAAGAGCGGACGGGGTGGTCGAGATTCTTATTGCGTCTCTGGTGGATACGGGTATCTTAAACGAGACCGAAACGGATTCGTCGAACAAGTTTCGTTTAAGTACCGTCGCGACGCTTGTCGGGCACGTCACTCGAATCACGTCAATTGGCTGGTCCCCAAACGACGACCGCTTAGTCACTGGGTCGAGTGACGGAGAGGTTCGTCTGTGGAGCGCTGTTGCTACTGGGGATACCGGGGATACCGCCGGGGATACGGGACGTGTTGGGGATACAAACGGGGACACGACAAATAAATGGACGTGCGCTCGCGTGATTCGATGCGGCGAAGCGAGTGAGTCGTGTGATGGTTCCAAACCACCCACAGGTACCAGCACAAAAAACGCGGTACCCGTCGTGGGTGTCAATTTCCACCCAATGAACCCGAACGTCGTTTTCGTGGCGCGAGCCGCACGGAGTTTGTCGATACTCAACGCTAGCACCGGACTGACGTCGGCGAACGTGGAGTCGCCGGCCTGGATGCCGTCCCGGTTAAACACAATGTGTCTCGATTGTGTGGGTCGCAATGTTTTTTGCGGGGACACGGAAGGAAGGGTGTTGGTGGTTGAATACAAGCGCGCGGATTTGAACCAAAGCAAGCGGCGGCTGGGTTGGGGTACCAACCAAAAAAGTGTTTCGAACGGAAACACGGCGGTGAAGGAAACGGGCGCGGGGAATGAAGCGCCGCGCGCCACCGCCGATGCCGCGGTGTCATCCGTCGTGGACACTAATTGCCCATACGCCATTCCTTCCGATAACACACCTGAAGTTCCACAAACCAGAAAAGCTCGGTTACTCGACCAACTACGTTTCCACTCCAAACGCGCGGTCGAGACACACAAAGTCGGCGTGAAACAACTCGGGTGCGACCACGCACTCGTGTTCTCCACGAAAAGTAACCCACCCCCAGACGTCCAACACGACGGCGTCGGGGTGGTTTCCCTCGTATACGCCGGCTACGCAAGCGTCACCAGAGGTCCCGCGCTGTTCGTCTCGTTCGGATCAGGCGCGGTGATGGTGTACAAAGCCGGTTCGAGTGAGGTGTCATTCGTAACGACCGTTTCGCACGGTAACGGCTCGAGTCTTACCGGTACAAAAACGAAACCTAACCCGTCGGTGTCCAAATTCGCGCTCCAACCCGCGTTGCGCGTGCCGTTCCCGCTGTGGCCCGGAGCAAAAAAAGGGTTCATTCAAATCGCGCCCATCACTGACCCGACCGCCCCGGTACTGTGCGTCGCGTCAACCCGAAACGGACCGCCTGCGGTGTACCAGGTGCGTGTTGTGTTTCCCAAATCCGTCAACACTCTGTTTGCCGATTTTCCAGAGTAATTACGTAATACACAGTACGAAAGACTGACACTTTCTTTTGGAAACAATCACAGCTGCCGTCGCGGAACGGGGTACCGCCGATGCGGTCGGTGGCGTTACCGGCGACGGAATCGGCCGTGACTAAAGACACAGTGAAGGCGGACGACGAAGGCGATGGGCAAACTTCGAAGAGAGGTACCACAAACCCGGTCGCGTCAGTGTGTGCCTTCGACCCATCCGGCAACCGGCTCGTCGTGGGGTACGAAAACGGAGGCGTCCTCGTGTGGTCGAGGTGAGTGATTTGTAGTCGGCGTATTTTTAATAGCACTAGTCGGCAGTTGGTTCAACTTGTGATTAAATGCTCTATGGCAGTACTCTCTCCGCCTTCGCGACGCCGTCCACTAAACACTTCCCCATCGCTTCAAACCCGTCTGGGCCTTGCGGGTGCAGGCCGTCGGGCATCGCCGTTTCGCGGATTTCCGTACCGCGGGCATCCGAAACGCGTAGAAACGGCTCGGTGCACGGCTGGAACACCACGTTTGCGTATTTGGAATCGGTGTTTTGTTCGATTCTGTGTTTCACGGAAGAGTTTATCAAGTCCAAGGCGCCGGTCCAAATCGAAGGCTGCGCGAAACTACTTTTCTCGCCCCGCGGGGTTAAGCCCAACACGATGACTTTAGTGGACGGGTCTTGTGATTGTAAAAAAGAAATGTCAGTACAATGTATTGTATGGGCAATCAGGGAGGCGGAACGTGGTGAGTGGGAAAGCCCCGCACCTATCAACTCATCAACCAGCTCGTCGATCACGGTAACAATACCCCGGACCACTTGCGGTACCCCGACTCGTAGTAACGTCTCCACGTCTGCGTTGTTACTACAGCCGGTCTCGTACAACCCGCCGTTGACGTTTCGAATGGACCGGCTTAAATCGTTGGTACCGATGAGTAACGCGACGTACTTTAGGGTTGTTTTTGAGGAAAGGTCTTGAGTTTTTAGTGTTGTTTTCTCGTCACCAGCAACAGCACCCTCGCTTCGCGGAAACCCGCGGTTGCGCAACCTCCAAAGAAGGTTACCCGTGGTGTCCCCCGAAATTGCCAACGCTAACGGGTTCAAGTGCCCTAAATTTGCTTGCAAAACCTTCGGCGCGTCCGCGTATTTAGTCACCCGAACCCCCAAACTCGTACCGCGCCACGCCTCCGTGATGGAGTCGCCGAGTAACACCATTTTTACATCTTTCGCATTCTTCGCGTCTGTCGCCAAGACATCAGCGAACCCAACCCAATTCGTAGGGAACCCTTCCTCTGGATCCACCGGGTCGTCGAACGCGTCCGGTGCGTACAATGGGACAACGTGTTCCTCGGTCACGCACGTGTTTGCAGTTCGTGGAATTTGGATTTTAGTATCAGCGCTGATACTACTTGTAAAATCCAAATTCAGTTTCTCGGTCGCGTATGAAACGTGATTCTCGGTCGCTTTTGAAACGTGATTCACAACGGCACCGAAAGAACCGCCCAAAGCTTTCGTAGCATCCGCCATTCTCATCGCGGCTTCTTGGCCTTTCCTGGCGTCCTCTGGTGAGTGCTTAGTATAAGTCTCTGATTTTTCCTCAGACTGTTCATCAACCGAGCTGTTGTGTGTTGCAGCGGGTGGATTGCGACCCACGGTATTTTCGTCCGACGACGCCGCGACTTTTTCAAGCGGCGGTTCCTTGTACGACGACGGTCCAACATTTCTTTTCAGGTTCACCGATGGCATGTTTTCAAGCGCGCGCTCGTTCGTTTGGTTACTTCCAGAAGACCCAGACCCAGCGTCGACCAGGCAAAACATCACCACCATCAACACGAACGACCAGAACGCCATCACCCAGACCCGTCTCCGGTCGTTTGGGTCCCCAGGCCGGGGGGGGGACGGGAAACGGTTCACCACGTCCCCGAGCCGTGTTAAGAAATCGACATCATCCGTAATCGCAGCAACCGACACCGGGGCTCCCGACCTCTGCCTACTTTTAAAACACACACCCGCCCCTAGCGCCTGTGCCGATGGAAGCAACTGCTCCACATCCGACGTAGTGGCAGCACTACCCGCCCCGCGCCCAACTCCGCGCGGGCGGACCAACTCGATGGAGGTCATCGAGATGGAGCGGACGAAAGTGAGATGGATGAGAAACCGAACACTTGGCAAAATAAAAGAAACAACAAATCGTTGCATCCAAAAGTAGCGCGCTACCGCTTCGCCCGTACTCATCCCCCCTCGCTCATCACCCCCTAATCCTCCTACCACCCTATCCTATCCTATCCTTCCTACTCTCCTCAATCGTCTCTCCTGTCAGAAACATCCTTCACCGAAATCTCCACCGTTACCGAAGGTACTAAGTACGCGACAGTACCTCCGTTCATTCTCATTCCTCATTCTCATGCATCATCCGTCGCCTCCAAAACCATCACGCCCCCACGTTCTGCGCGAACCCCCCGAGTTTCTTCGTTGCCGCCGGGCCTAGGTTTTGAATGACCTCGGTCCATTTCTGCGGGCCCACCAGTGTTTCGTAGCCTTGCATGAGTTGCAACAAGTTCCCGTGCAAAGAAACGTCGCGCACTTTTTGCCAGCTCGCGATGGCGTGCAGCATCGGTATCAGTCCGTTGACGCCCCCCGCCGGGTTCAGTTGTACCAGCCGCACTAGGCCACCAAAAGCCTGTTCCTTCTCCACGCCGTCCCGCAAACGCCGTAACGCCCCGCACCAGGGCGTTACCAAGGTTTCAAACGATTGCGATATCGACTCAGGGCACCGCAGAGCGAACCGCCCAAGACTGATCGCCGCGTTTTCGCCCAAGCTTCGGTGCACCATGGTTTGCGATAAAACTCGCTGAAACGCGTTGACTAAAACCGACGCGTGCGGCCCGATTTGTGCCATGTCAAACGCCATGGCCATCTCCCCCGTGCTCCAGCACGCGTTGTTGCACGCGCCCATGTTGTACGCCTGCACCATCGTTGGGTCCAGTTGGGTCACCGCGCTTTGTATGATCCGGGGAAGAATCGGTAAAAGGTGACCGACCGCGTTGGGCGCCTTGGCGATGTCGCCAATCAACGCGAAACCAGATCTTCTAATACCGGGTGACCTTAAATCGGTAATCGCTTTCAAAATAACCTCCCGCGTACCGTCCGGATCCGCGGACACTAAAACCGCCGCGCCCTCAGCCACACCGTCCGCGATCCCGGAAAGCAAATCCAGCGTGCACACCACGTGGTCGGGTTCGTACCCAACCTCGACATCCGGGTTTGCTTCCTGCTGGTCCCGCAAAGTTAAAGCTCTTCGAGAAAGCTGCAACGCCCGTTGCCACATCGCCGGCGCGTATTCCTGCGATTGTAAAAGAAAAGTGTCAGTCTTGTATAAGCAAACATTCTGGGATTTGGTGAAATACAACACGTACCTGCGCAGCGAGGCCCACGCCCATGGTCACGGACGTGACGCACTCCAGGAGCTGGTACAAATCGGGCTGGGTGTCACCGCCTTGTTCCCACTTCTGTAACAGGGGGGAGAGCAACGCGGTCGCTACGGCTGGGCTTTTTAGAGAAGCCCCGGCGCTATCCGCCAAAGTCGCCACGGCGTCAAGCGCGCACCGCAAGTTCTTGCGCCCGTACGAGCCCACCGCCAGCCCTAAAGTAGTCGCAACAGGCTGCAGCCATGTCACGATGTCCTCCCTTGTTTCCTGTAAAAGCGTCGCAAGCGCGCCGCACGCGGCGGACTGGACGTGTTTGTTCTTGTCCCCGACCCTGGTTAACAGTCCGGCTAAAATCTTTTCAACAAACGCCCTTCCTTGCGGCGCCGTGGCGGGCAGCGGATCCCCTGGGCGCGGCGCGAACGCGAGCTGTACCGTCCACCGGGCGAACCTTGACAGGGTCCAGCAAGCAGTGGCACGCAACATGGGCCGCGGGTCGTCTAGTGAAGGCACTAAAAACTCGATGAGTTGCGGCAGAAAAGGCGTCAACCCCGCGTCGCACCCTTCGCTCACCGCGCCCACCGCTAAAATCGCGGATTCCCTCAAGCGCCAGTCGCTCTCTCTGAACCGCTGTTCCACGATTGGCAAAATCATCCCCAGAAGCTCGTCACCAAACACGTTGCTCATAACATCAAGCCCGTTAGCGCTGCTTTTCCGTAAGTTCCAACTCGTGTCGTCGTCCTCCTCGCCGGCGTCGAAGAAGTCGTCGTCGTTTTCGTTTTCGGCGCCTTCCGCGGTTTCGTCGCCGCCGAAGTCTTTATTTTTCGCGCCGCGGAAACTCGGCCGCACGTCTGTTGCGTTTTGCGTTCCGAAAAGGGTCAGTATTTCGGGCCAGGTGTGTATGAGTAATTACTCGGGACAACCGTCAAACAGACAGGGAGGCTATGATTTGGAAACCCTAAACCCTAAACACGTACCTTTGTCCTTGTCATCCGTGCCCGAGTTAAGCTCATCCTCCTCCGCGTTCAGAACCTCCTCGTCGTCCTCGGCGTACTTCATGTTCGTCAGGAGCATGGGGATCAGCTTGGGGGTAAACTCTCTCAACACCTCGACTGTGTCCCGCTCCAAGTCGGCTTCGCAAAACGCGGCCCAGAACTCGCACGACTCCAGCGCCACGTCTTCGTCCCCGTCGCTCGTTCGGTCGATCATGTACGCGATTACCGCTCGCATGTTCGGCGCGAGTTTCTCGGGGGCTCGGTACAACAAAGACACGATGCCTACGCAAACCTCTTTCCGGACGGACCCGTTCGTGTCCATAGCTAGCGCGAACAGGGCTTGAAGATACGCATCCATCACGTGCGCGTGCGATTGCGGCCACGACGGTACCATGAGGTTAATCGCGCCCAACGCTTTCGCCCGCGCGTTGGCGTCCGTGACGGTACCGACGAGCTGCAGTAACTTGGGCAACAGCAGCCCCGCGGGTGAGCCTTCCTGCATACCCGCATGTGGCACGTCAAGACGCCCGTTGAGCTCCTCGCATACCTTGTACACGGCGTCCAACCCGCCGTCCAGCGCGTTGGGATCCGCGGAAGCGGTTTCGATTGAGATTGCGTTCGCTAACGCCGGGTACACCTCGGGCCACCCCGTCGGGCCCGCGGCTCTTGTGATCATGGATATGCAGGTTCCGACGGTGTGCCGCAGGAACTTTGACGGGTGGTTGAGCGCGCTCAACAAACTTCGTTGAATGAAAACTTTGTGTTCGCCGGACGCGCCGTGCCAGCCGGTTTTCAGGTTGTTTTTTAGCAATAAGCCGGCGGTTTGCCGTATTTCGTCACCCACACCGTCTCCCTTTGTTAAAATGAAACTCAGGTAGTTGTTGAAATCGGGGACGCTGGCGCACTGCTGAAGACGGGTGTACATCTGTTGTTTAGGTGAGGGGTAGTTCGGTCCGAAAATAGGAAGAGCAGTTCGTGGAGTACGTGGGGTAGGGCACGGGGCGGGGTCAGTCTCTTTGCGTTTCGTTTCAACACACTGGAAATGGATCGTAGGTGTGAAAACTCACAAGACCTTTGTCTAAAAAACAGGCGATGATTGTTCCTTCGGCCTTGCCGATCCGGTGGCGGATGGGAAGCACCGCGACGTGTGGGTGTCGTTGTGTTGAACCGCGATCAACCCGGATCAACCCCGACCCGTCCGTCAACCCTAAAACCCTAAACCCTCCGTACCTGCTGCTGGTTCGCCCCGGGCTGGCGGTACTCCGTGAGGAGCTGCAAGATTTGGTTGATGCCTTCCTGCTGCGGCGTCCACATCGTGGGCGGCGGAGGAGGCGCGGCCATTCTCGCCGAAAACGCGCGCACGTTCCGGTATGTGCTGACACAGTGACTGGCGGTTCCGACCACGTCCTCGCGCGGCGGACGGCGGGAGTGTGCACGGGAGGAACGAGGCGCAAGTGCGGCGCGGAGCCGACTGCGGGCTGATGGGGATTCATGAGGGGACACCGCTGATCGCATCGGCGCTCGCTGGTCTCGCAACATCGAAGCAGTCCTCAAAATCCCGCACGGACAACACCCGCGTGTGCGTGACTCTCGCCCGTCGCGAGCCTCGGATTCGGCTCTCGAAAAGCGTTTTGCGTTTCTTTTTCGCCTTCGTCGTCCGAAAGGGCACGTGTCACATCTCTGGCGCGCAAAGTCGTTCTCCGCGCCATGCCCCAAAGCGCCCCGCCGCCCGTCGCGACGCGCGGTCGCGATGCCGTGACCTTTATCGTGACCGTCGCCACCGCGTCATACGTCCTGTGGGTTCTCGCGGTGCGTGTTCGACCCGACTCGTCTGGTCCGATGTCCGCTCACTGCCTATCGACCGAAACGACCTTTCCACTTAAAGCACATCGGACCGCGCGACGTGCTCCCTTGGACGTGCCCCCTTCTTTCCCGAATACCTGTACACGAAACACGCGATGACCAAAGCTCAATCCACCCCCACCCCACCCCACCACCGCCCCAGGGAACCGTCGCCTGGATCTCCCACCTCGGGCACCGCGCGGCGTGGCTTCAGCGTTTTCTGCTCGCCAAAGGGTTCCCCAGCAACGCGCCGACGAAAAACTTGGCGACGTTTTTCATTGGCAACGTCCCAACCGCGCTGGGGTTCGTGTTGCCGCACTCGCTGTTGCCGCCGAAGAAACTGTACGCGCTGATGCACAGCTGGGGCAAGTCGGAACTCGTACACTCAATACCCATAGCAGGCCCAGTCGTGACGCACTTCCTGCGTTTACCGGGAAGCGGGCGGCTGGTGTACAACGCAATCGCGGCTGGCACGTTACACTTTTTGCTGTTTCACTTCGCGCCGTTGGCGACGCCCGTCGTCGCGGTACGTAGTCTTGTATTTCCCAAATCCATCTCCCTGTTTGCCGATTGTCCAGAGTAACTACTCACTCACGTTACGAAATACTGACACTTTTCTTTTACAACACAGGTGCTTCCTTTTCCGAAACTAACGCACGTGTGCCTGTCAGTCGGCTTCCTTGCCTTTGCTATGCTTTCCATGGTGTTCGAACCGGAGACGTATGGCTTGCTAGGCGTGGGTCAAATTCTGAAATGGTCACCGCGATACGCCACGCCGCCGCCGAACAACATGGACGCCATCACGTGGATGGGGGTTAACTCGTGGCGCGGAGGCGTGAAGGTCGGGGGTTTGCTGTTCAAAAACAAACCGGGCTTGGCAAAAGCCTTCGGTGGGGCGTGCTTCGTGCTGTTCACTGGAGTCAGCATACTGCCCGCCACCCTGACCTTTGGCGACTGCTTAACAAGAGGCGTCGCCGCGTTTTATTTAAGGCGAAGAAGCAAATCCTTTCGAAAGTGGGTCGCCTCAGTGGAAGGCGCGCACTTGATGACGTGGGCGATTCGGGGGTGCTTGTTAATGGCCGCGTTTCGAGCCGCCACGAAAGTTAACGTCGAGGATTTGGAGAACATGAAAACCGCGCTGAAAGAGAGTTCTTCTTCCTTGTCCCCCCTCAACGCGATGGCGTGCGCGGGAGGAACCGCGCTTGTGTTAAGGCTCGCCGAGAACCACGGCGCGAGCGGGGACGCGAAAAGGGACAACAAAAAAAAACAGAAAACGGACGAAAAAAACGAAGACGACGAAAACTCGGAACTTCCCGTCGTCGAGGTTTCTTTCGCCAGCGACGCTGGCGTGAAGCCTGGCGAGGAAACCAAGTTGCCGCCCGTACGTCGCGTTGGGAGGTTGTCATCCGAGATAATAAGTTGTTAACTTGCTTAGTAGTGACTACGTAGGGAAGCCCGATGACGGGGCGTTCTTATTTTTGGAAATACGCAAAAAATGCTCTTTGTTTTTGATACCACGTACTCGTATTCCACCGTTAACGTCCACTCGACTCTCCGCCACTACTCATAACAAACCCCGCAACGCAGTTACTACTACTACTTCCCTTTCTTACCAAACCGCCCTCCGTTCCGCGCACCTATTGGTGCCACCCAGAGCGGCACGCCCCACCAAACAACCGGCCCGCTTCCGAAAACGGTTCGCAAATGAAACGTCCCGATTTTCGACCACGGCGGCTGGCCCGCCGAGCCGGTCACGCATCCGCAGGTGACACAGTCGAGGCAGTCAAACACAACAGGACAGCTTCGTTCAATTGTTTTGAAAGGGGAAAGCTTCCGTTTCACGAATTGACTGGCCTTCAACCGTAACTTCTCATCGCGGAAGTGGCTCGTAGTAGTACTACCGGTTCCACCGCCGAAAGAGTCTTTTGTGTTGTCGTACTCGTCCTGTCTGCTGGTGCATGAATTTTTCCGCTTCAAACTCTCCACGTGCGTCTCCCCTGCCGCCACGCCTTGCACCGTTACCACGAGAAGCAACCCCGTGGCGATCGCAATCAGGCCGCCAACCATGAGCTGCCAGCAAAACCACCCCACCCAATCGGGCGATTCCGCGAACGCCACGTTTATTATTCGGGACACGCCTCTCGCGGCGAAATAAAACGTGTGCGTGGCGAGTGATAAAAAACCCCGCAACGACCCAGCCTTGATCGTTTCCGTCACCGACCCGGGGTTCGGTCCCACCAAGCTCGACAACCAAGAACTCCCGAACACCCCAGCACCGGCCTCTACCTGACCATACGCGTCTGCCCAGCCCCAACCGAAGTGCTTTTTACTGCCCAGGGCTACCCAGAACGCGCGAAGCGAGACCGAACCTTCCCGCGAAACGTTTGCCAAATAAAAACAAAGCGCCACCCCGAAAAAGTTACCCGCGGAGACGTACGCCGTGAAGAGTAAAAAGTGCCGCATCGTGTCCGCGCCGACGCAGTTACCCAAAAAAGGGCAGTGGTGGTCCATCCCCACCACACAACTTCGGCAGGTCGAGCAGTGGTGCGACCCGTGTGGTTTCGCGGACGCGCAAGGAACGCACGGCGCGCACTTCGCGAAGACACCTCTTTGGATGGAAGCGCTGTTTTCTTTATTTCCGTATTCTTCGGCAAGTTCGCGCGAAACGGAATCACCCGCCCGCTCCGCGTGCCTTTTGTTTTGCCCGTCCCCTGTTTCACCACTAGTATACGCCCCTCCGTCCTCTCTGAATGCCACCGGTGTGGGAAAGGCCTCCACCGCGCCCGCGTGTCTTGTGACGCACAGGGCGTAGTTGAACAACACGTTCGCCGTGAAGAAAAGCGTCACCGCGACGATTGTGACAAACGCGCATCCCGAATCTCGCGCCACCACCGGTGCCAGGTGTGCCACTTGTGCCCACCCGATACTGGCCGTGATGGAAACAACCCCCACGACCAACACCCGGCCGCCCCACCGTTGGAACACGTGCCCAAGCACGGCGTGCCGGGATTTCAACCTCGCCGCGCGGGCGCTTCCAGTTCGCATCGCGAAAAGCGCGGCCGGTTCATTAATCGCGAGACACCAACTGCATTTGAACTTCGGAACGTCCGCCCCGGACGCGAGCTTCGGGGGATGAAGAAAAACGCCGCACCCCCAGCACGCGCGTCCCGATGACCCGCTCGGTGCCACGGACGCAGTCTCCGAGGACCAGGACACCATGCCGCGCGGCGGGGAATGGGGACGTGCTGGGGATGAAAACAGAAGTCTCATCGTTCGGCGAAAACGAAAACGAAAAACAACCCAAAGCTGGAACCCATTGGAACTGGAGAAGGCCGCCTGCATTCCGTCGCGCGCGCGCTTCTTGTGCTGGCGCGCGAGTGAAATACCTCGCACCATGGACGCGGACGAGCTTTTCGCGCGTCAGCTTCAGGAAGAAGAAGACCGCGCTTCGGTTGTTGAACTGATGCGTGCTGAATCGGCAGCTTCGTCGTCGTCACAACGAACCGAGTTCGCCAAACGTTTGGACGGAGGCTACCGCACGGTGCTCGCGTACGGAAAACCCGAAGCACGCGCGGTCGCGTTGGCCGTGATTCCCCTCGCAAGGCTGGAACGGGAAGCGGACGAACTCGTGGCGCGAACCGCAGGGAAGGCTTCCGAAGTAGGCACCACTTCTGGGGATGATGGCACTTCTGGGGATGAGGCATCGTCATCGTCTGAAAAAACAGTACCCATCTCTCGCGCCGACGCCGTTTTGCGTCGCCTGCTTTGGTGGTTCAAAGACGAGTTCTTCACCTGGTGCGACGCCCCAGTGTGTGTCGCGTGCGGCACTGCGAAGCCCACGCCAATAGGCACAGGCCAGCCCACAGTTGATGAGTCGAAACACGGCGCGTCGCGAATAGAGTTGTTCAGATGCGTGGCAGGTACGTACTACATACAGCAAACGCGCACTGTCGGCCCGATTACTTCTCCCTGTTTGCCGATTGTCCAGAGTAATTACTCACACAAGTCATGGTCCCGACTGACACTTTTCTTTTCCACCCACAGAAACCTGCGGCCGTGAAGTGCGGTTCCCGCGGTTCAACGACCCAGTTAAGTTACTCTCCACGAAAACCGGCCGGTGCGGCGAGTGGGCGAACGCGTTTACGTTGCTCTGTGTGTCGTTAGGGTACGAAGCGCGGTGGGTACTAGACTGGACGGATCACGTGTGGACCGAGGTGTGGAGCGTTCACCAAAACAAATGGCTGCACTGCGATTCGTGCGAAAACGTGTGCGACGAACCTTTGCTTTACGAAAAAGGGTGGGGAAAAAAACTGAGCTTCGTCGTTGCGTTCGGAGTAGACAACGTGTGCGATGTTACGCGGAGGTACATTATTGATCACAAGGGCAATGAGACGAGAAGACGTGCTCTTTTGAGTGGTCCGGGGGACGAACAGTGGCTCGTTGAGACCATCGCAACGGCCCGTTCTGTTTCGAGACGAATGTGTAGCCCTGCACGAGCGAAAGTCTTGGCAACACGCGACGCGCGCGAAGCCTCCGAGCTCTCCGGAACAGCGATCGTCGACGCAACCGGAATACGCGAGGAAACTTCTTTGAAAGGACGCACCACGGGCAGCGTGCAATGGCGCGCGGCTCGAGGTGAGCTCGGGGACTTGGCAGACGCAGAGAAGCTGGCACTACGGGTGAAGGAGGCACTTCAGGAAACGAAGGCTGATTTGGAGAAACAGTTGCTGCCTAAAGGAGACAAGGAGACGACGAATTTGACAACGTCGGCTGCTTTGGCGAAACCGAACCGTGAAGGTAAAACCGACCGCGTCGCCGAAGCGGTTCGGTTGGAGTTTACGCGCCTCACCGCGACCGACCGGGGGATGTCCCCGAACGAAGCCGCGGCGAAGGCGTTGAGTACGGTGCGAAGAGCGCTACGGGTAAAGGGTAAAACAGGTTGTACTGGTATTAGGAGTGATAGGAGCAGTGTGAGTAATTAGTCGCCTTGTTTTCAAAAACGTCGCAATTAAGAGGACTACTTGTTGAATTTCTTCTTCTTCAGCGCCTTGGCGCCCTTCCCCCCCCCCTTCGCCTTTGAGTTTTTCAAGTGTTTCGGCTTGGAAGGTTTTACTTTTTTATCCGCCGCTTTCAGGGCGGCGCCTTGCAGACGAGAAGCGCCTTTGTTATACTGCTCCAACGTGTTCCTCCCGCCGTCCCGGTCTGCGGCTTTGACGTAATCCTTACCGTCCCGCCCGCCACCAAGGGGTTGCTCGAACCCGAGCTCCAGCTCAAACTCCTCTTCTGAAATTTTCCCCTTTTTCAGTTTCTTCAAAGCCCGGTAGTCGTCGTTGATGTCATCCACGTCCTCCCTGAACTCCTGCTGTCGCCGTTTCGTCGCGGTCTGTCGCTTTTCAAGTCGCAAACGCTCAACTTCCTTCACAGCGTCTTCTCGTTTCTTCTTCTCCCGCGCCGCCTTCCCCGAACTCTCGGTGGCGGTGCCGTTTAAAACCGCGTCTGCTTTTTCCTTCGCAAGCACCGCGTTTGCGATTTTCCGCGCCTTCTCCCGCGCCTTCTCGTGGTACGGCACGGAATCCGGGTTAACGCTAGACTCCACGAAACCGGAGGTTAACTGTGATTGCAAAATAAAAACGTCAGTCTTTCGTAATGTGTATGCGTAATTACGCTGGACAATCGGCAAACAGTGTGTCAGGATTTGGGAAACGCGCAATACGTACGTGTTTCGGCGCCTTGCGGATTTCCTTCATCCGCGGAAGCCGCATCAACCCCATCGCGTTCGCCAGCTTGGTGAGGTGCAACTCCTTGTGCCGGAAAATAAAACGGCAGTGGTGCTCCTTGTACCCGCGCATGTACGAAACAAACGCGCGCGTGCCTTTCTCCATGGCCTCACGGTTGCGTTCGGCGTGCGTGCGTAGCCCTATGTTCAAAGCTTGCGCGCCGGAAAGCGCAGCCTCGTCGATTTCCTCGTCGCTTTCGTCGTCGACGGATTCCTCTTCCTCTTCCTCTTCTTCTTCTTCGGCACCGCCCCCCTCTTCGTCTGTTTCGCCTTCGTCGCCATCTTCGGATCCCACCAAGTCATCCTGGTCTTCGCTTTCCGACGCATCATCTTCGTGTTCGTCCTCATCATCCCCTTCCAAAGCTTCCTCCACAACTTTCTTCTCCACAACAACCTTCCCCTTCTCCCCGTCAAACGGGTTCACCTTGATGTGCCGCACCAGAAGAAACTCGACGTAGCTTGCTTCGTGCGGGGCCAGGTAAATCAGCGCCGCACCGGGTCGTCCCATGCGCGCGGTTCGTCCCACTCGGTGTACGAACGCAGCCGGGTCTTGGGGTGCGTCGAACTGTACCACCCAGTCCACCCCGGGAATATCCAACCCTCTTGCCGCGACGTCGGTGCACAACAGCACGGCGCCGTTTTTTGATTCCGCGAATTTCGTCAAAGCTGCTTCCCGCTGGCTTTGTTTCATCTTGCCGTGCAGGGTGATGACTTCGCAGTGCCCTTTAACTTCCGCGGGCCCGCCAGGTTCCAACGCAGTGGCAAAGTAATCAACACAAGCGCATGTGAGGAAATACGCGATTACCTTTTTGTTGCGGGCGTGGCGCGAAAGCACTCCCGGAGTCGTAACAGTCCCCGAAGAACTCGTTTCTGTTTTCGGCAAATCGCCGCGCAAAAACGCCCGCAGATGCCACAGCCGTTCGTCGACGTTACATATTTTGTAACTCAGCTCAAGCTGCGCGGGCAGTTTGCCTCGCGCCGCGGCACTAGATGCGGGCGCGCCCGCTTCCCGGGCAGCAGCCGCGGCGGCTTGAGACGCCGCGTCTCTGACTGTTACTCTGACCGGGTTCCTCAAACCCGCTCGAGCTAATTCCTCCGTCTCCTCCGTTTGCGTCGCGCTGAACAGTCCCGTTCGGCGCTGTTTCGGCAGTCTCAGAATGATGTTGTTCAGCGTTTTAACAAACCCCATGGACAGGAGCCGGTCGGCTTCATCGAGAATCAGCAGCTCAACACGTTTCAAACAAAGCGCCTTTGACCGCACCATTATGTCGTCCAACCTCCCGGGCGTGCCGATCAGCGCGACCGCTCCGTTTTGGTAAAAAGTCGCGACGTCGAGCGCCACGTCCGTGCCGCCCACTAACAACATGGCCCCCGCTTTGCACGTTTCTTTCGACACGGACTCCAGGAAAGGCACGCACACGTCGTAGATTTGTTTCGCAAGCTCCCGGGTGGGTGAGACTATAATGCCACCCACGCTGTGTTTCCGGAACGGCGTCTCCGCCCGCGCCAAGATCTCAATCATCGGCAACACGAACGCCAGCGTTTTCCCCGAACCGGTACACGCCTCCACCGCGACGTCTTTGTTCCCGGCCAGCAAACCGATTGTGGCGGCCTGAACCGGTGTTGCTCTTTCGAAGCCCTGCTGCCGGAGTACTGCTAGGGACTCA
>TARA_B110000208_G_scaffold118918_1_pt1 | contig 15008 bp, 13 predicted proteins | sample TARA_B110000208 | Tara Oceans TARA_B110000208 (sample SAMEA4397426) | marine metagenome | biome: Polar Biome; feature: [SRF] surface water layer (ENVO:00010504); material: water (ENVO:00002006), including particulate matter (ENVO:01000060) such as... | depth 5 m
TTTTACCCTTGTCATTCATTCCTTTCTTTTTATCGCTCATATTTAAAATCTATATGCATATTTTTTAATAAGTGCCATAAGTCCTCCTTCATGACCTTTCCCAATTGCAGTAAAACTCCAATCGTTTCCAGATCTTGTGAACTTACCTACCTCCACAGCATCAAATGATCCAAATTCGTCACCTAATGTATACCTACATAATTCCTTATCGGATTCTTGATCCCATATCCTACCATAACAGCCAGATACTTCATTGAACTTTGTAAGGCTATCGCCTTCTTGATGTATTGTAACTACAATTACCACTTCTTTAATATTATCGGCAATACGATCAAAATAGATCCACATATCTTCATCATCACCATCATCATCTTCATCCCCCTCTAATTCATCAATCGCTCCATAAACACCAGAATCTGTTGAGTATGGTCTTGGCGCATCTTCACCATCCAAAACTTGTTTTAAATTAGAGTTAAAATATACTAAATCTGACATTTCAGGAATATGGTCATCCTGACCAATACAAAATGCTGAAACATCAAGATCAGCAGTTGAATTCCATCCTAATCCTACTCCAGCTACTTTTAAACTTGGTAATTCTTTAGATAAATTAAAAGAACTACCTTTTGATAAATTAAATCCACTCATAATAAATAAATTAAGTTAGTAATATTTGTTTTTAGTTATATAATTCTACTGAAGCTCCTAGACCGCCATTCCAGCCATCTGCTAGAGCTTCAAAATGCCATTGGTTATTATATTTATAAATTCTTGCAATTTGAACTGAATCAACGTTGTTAAAATCGTTAGACAAATTGTATCTGCATAGTTCATTATTATTGTCTTTATTCAAAATTCTGATAAAAGCATTTTCAACCATACCAAAATTTTGATTATTAGCAACTGAGTCATGTATCGTGACTACAAACATCATTTGAACAATATCTGGATGTACTGATTGGAGATCTATATGAATTTCTTCATCATCACCATCACCTTCTCCAGTCCTGTTGTCTCCTTGATGAACTACAGCACCGTCGGCACTTTTTAAGTTATTATAAAAAATAAAAAAACCATCTTGAGGAATTTTGTTGTTTTCATCAATCATAAATAATGAGACATCACAATCTATTTCATTACCCTCAGAATCTTCTGCATCCCAGCCAAGACCTACGTGAATATTTTGTAAAGAAGGATCTATTTTTTCTAAACTTATACTACTGCTTTTGGTTAAATTTATACTCATTATTAGAAATTTTTATTAATATAATTAATTTTTTTTAATTGGCGGAGGAAGAAGAGGTCTTTTTCCTGTCATTTTTTTTATTTTTTTATTTTTTTTTAAACTCTCGCCAACAATATGGGGTGGAGCTACTGATTTTGGTATAGCTCTTTTTTGAGGTTGAGGAGGATTATTTTTTTTAACAGGCTTCCCTCTATTTATAGTGATTATTGGAGGAGGTAGCATGGTTTTTCTAGGAGCTTTAGGTTTTTTAATAGCCGCTTGTAACTTAGTACGAGGAGTAACTGGAACTTTTGGGGGAGCAGTTGGTGGAGAAATAGCACCAACACCTCTAGGAATAGGAGGTCGTTTTACTGTCCTACTGATGGTGTCTTGTTCACTATTAATTTTATCTACTTGACTCTCTATAATCTTAGAGTAAGTTTTTACTTGATTTGAGTTCTCCTGAAGAATTTTATTTTCAACTATTTTTAATTTTGCATCTTCAGTTTTCCTATCAACTTTATTTTCTAGAGACGTAATCTTTATCGATTGAGTTGATGTGAAATCTCCATTGTTTGCACATTTTGTGTCTGTATAAAATAATTGAAGGACTTCAGATGATGGTTCTTTTGAATGATAAACATTTGTGTAATTTGACTTGATTTTATCAAAGAAATTATCTGAATGTATGTCCTTGTGAAGTATAAAGATCATTTCGCTTTGCTGGATGCCAGTTTTTTCATAGAAATGATCCAAAAAACTAAAATCTTTAGTAAACTCACTAGCAAAAATTAATTTATTTTTAATTATACTTTTCTTTATTTTTACTCTTGCTTTTGCACCATCACTTAATTTAATATCAATATTAAATTCTGCCTTTTGGTTAAAAAGTTTAAATGCATGTTTAAATACTTCATCATGCTTTTTTATTTCCTCTTTTGGTTTTACTAATGATCCAGTTTTATTAATTGCTATACTAAGGATAGTTGACCCAAGAAGCTTTATCTTTGGATCTATTGCTAAATCCTTTCCGACAGCATTGCTTTTGTACTGTTTGCGGGTTAGATTATCGAAATAATTAATGTGAAGGTTATTATCTATCGAGTCTGTAATAATATAACCCTTAAAACTTCCTATTTTCCTTTTTTTGTCTAGAAAATTTAATAATATATAATTGTAGTAGAAAGATTTTATTTTAGTGTACTCCTCTTTTTTGAAAACATTATTTACAAAAGTTATTTCATTTTCACTAACATCGTTATAGAAAATGAGATTAATGTTAAGTTTCTCCTTTAAGTCGTAGACAGTTTCACCACTAAATAATACATTTTTTAAGAAGTTATTAATAAGGTATTCTGTAGCTCTTATAATTATTTTATCTATTTTTTGCGGTCCGCCAAAAAAATTAAATTTCTTACTTACCTCTTTGATTAGATCAAAGTAATTATAATGTGCATTCTTATCTTGATTTTCGTACTTTACTTTTGCATTTTCTCCCAATAAAACATCTCCATTATCAGTAGAATAAAAATAAAATGGAATATGAGCATTGTTTTCATGCTCATATTCTCTTATATCCATATTATTTTGACAATAAAGAAGTTTTAATTTTTTACGTCCTATTAGTAAAAATAAATCAGTATTCATCTAAATATTATTCTATAATTTTTTAAGTAAAACATTATCTAAAAATTTCATACCCTCTATAATAATTATAGGAGCTACAAAATCAAATCCTTTTGTATTTTTCTTAGCTTCCTTATACTCGGGCATTAATTTTATAAAGTCAACTATGTTCATATTTTGAATGCCATTCATGAAATCATCTTTGGTGGCTTTTAAGCCAAAAAACTCACTAGCTACTTGAAAATAAAACTGTGCAAATTCTGTAAACTTTGGACAAGGATTACTCGGATTTTCTGGCCTGAATGTGAATCCACCGCCCAAATTTTCAAGGTAATCGACAGTTATAGAGTCTTCACTAGATAGTTTCTTCTCTTCATTTTCAACATAAATGATAAACCCTTCCTCTCCAATAACCTCAACAGGTTTGTCTTTAGTGTAGTAAAGTTCTGTATTTGCTGTATCAGAAGCTAAACCTTTAGCTACTTCATATTTTATATCTAAAAGATCATCACTATTTCTGGGTTGGAATACTGGAGGTCCACCAAGGTGTTGTTTAGCTTCTTCCATTCCACCAAATCCTTTAATGAACATATCCATGTAGTACTTATCACTCATGTTTTGATTGTAAGCCTTGAACCAATCCATTATTCGTGATCCTTTTCCAGTAAATTGAAGTTGAATTTTTGGATTTCTCCATCCAATTGGTTTGTTAGGAGATTTATCAATTTCCAGTTTCACTTTTTTAGCTAATTGACCTGCATAATATATGATAAGCCCAGTCACATATAAGTTTACACTAAACATTTCTTTACAGTCACTAGCTAAAGCTTGATAAAACTGATCAAATTCTTCACCTTCAAGTCTATCCACTAACTGCTCAAAGTAATAAGGAGCTGTATTTTCATTGAATTTATTTGCCCCGCCGTTATTAATTCCTTCAACTTTAATATTTTTCTTGTTAAGAAAATCTACCAATACTTTATTGAAATTTGGGCTAAATTTAGTAGCCTGAGAAATCCTTTGTGCAGCGAACCTTATAGAACTCTGTTTGATCATTGATAGTTTTTTTCCATCTGGTCCAACCATTTGTCCTAGAACAATAATGTCTGTAGTACTACCTCCAATATCAAAACAAATAGTTAAAGCATCATCTTGTGTATTTATTTTTGTACTATTAGCTAGGTAGCTTGCAACAGCACATGACTCAGTCATAGAAATTTCAGAATCAACTAATGAAAAATCAAATTCTATTCCTTCAGAATTATATTTTAGATTAGAATTTTGGCTTTTAATTTTTGGTTTTTTATCATCCCAATTTGCACTAGAATCATTTGACGTGGGTGCATTTGACTTACTAGGTTCATTACCCCATCCACTAGATGCAGAATCATTACTTCCCCATCCACTTGACCCGGAATCACTACTTCCCCATCCACCATCATCTGATGACGGGTTCTTAGATTCTACTCCCCATGAATCCTCACTATTAACTTCAAAGTTTACATTGGCCTTTTTAACGTCCAAATCGTGACCACTAATCAAAGGATTTACTTCAGTTAAGTCTTGCCATATTGGGTTATAATCTCCTATTAAATTTTGACCCATAGCTGAAGGATAAGCCCATTTTAGTGTTTTGGGGTATAGTCCTTTATCAAAGAGATCTGCATAACAATGCAACATTAAACTTTTTAAGTAAGCCGCTCGGTGAGACCTTTCGAGTTTTTGACCACTAGATTGAGAATCCCATTTCATATTGTGAATTAAAGTAGATTCACCTATAGATTGAAATTTCAATTTATATGTTTTGTTAGTACTATCCTCTATGGGTAGATTTTTTTCAAAACATGGAAACCCACCTTTGACATAATCATTGGACAAAGCAACCAAATCGTTTTGACCTTTGTCATCCTTTAATCTATTTTTATCATGAATTGATAAAACAGATTTGATTTCATTACTATTAATTTCATCATTTTGGAAAAAGAAAACCTCATCTTCAACAGCTGGTTTAAAATCATTATTTTTTTCATCTCCTTCAGGATTAAATAGTGAAACCCTTCTGTTCTCAAACTTATAACCTTCTGCATTTCCACTTTCACCTCTTCTAAATGCAATCGCACTATTTGTACTTCCAAAATCTACTCCTAAGTGAGCCTCCTGTAAATCTCCAATGTCAGACTTAATCTTAATGTCTTTTCCGTAGTCGACAACCGCATATCCAGCTAAATTATTTTCATTTAATATTTTAAAACCCTTAAATGGCTTTTTAGATTCAAATATCTCATATTCATATTTGTTGCCTGATGTTTTCTGGGTTGAGTAATCTATATGAAGCTTTGCTCCCTTTGATTCATTACCGTTCTTCGCTAAGTAAAGAGGTTCGTCTTGGTTACCCTCTTCACAAATCATTTGATTATTATTATTCATGTCCATTGAAAATGGTAATGCTTTCCATTCTGGACTATTATGAGGCATTTCAGAGTAAAGAAAATACTTCTCCCATTTAGGACTTACGAAATTTGGCCAAATTAAAATATCTTTTCCGAAGATATCGTCAGATGTTGTTTTGTATTCTACATCTACCTCACCAATCGGTTTATTATTTATACTATGTACTTTTAGATTTACTTTTAACAATCCATTATCGGGATTGTATGATGCGTTTAATCTAGTTCCAACATTTTTACCATCTTCTATACCTAATACAGTAGATAAATTATTACCAAATACTTTGATTCCTTTTGGAGTAAGTGGCAACAAGAAATGTCTAATTTCATTTGGCTCACCTATAACTTCAGCTTTTAGAAGTAGTATTGGTTTCCCATTAAGAAATTCCTTTTTTCCATCATCATCAACGCATGCAATTTTTGTTTCTTTTGGCAATAGTAATTCGCTTGGGTCAAAAGCAATACCCCCTTGAACTTCTCCATCTTCATATACAATTCCATCTAAGGCAGTAATTCTTGTTGTATGATTAGCAACGATTGAAAAAGGTTTACTAAACAAGTTAATTTGAGGGACTTCAGGAGTCTCAAAAGGGATGTTTTTTTCTTTGATTAAATCGTTTAATTCTATTAGCCAATTATCTAGACAACCAACTAAATCTCCATGATAACCATCACTAATTCCGATACTACCTAAATTTTTATCAGTGTAGTGTTTTGTGAAATCAGAAAAATTGGCTTTAAGATGGGTTACATAACTATGTAATTTTTTAATGGATTGAGGATCAAAAGATTTAGTCTCTACAGGGTTTTTAAACTTACCATTTTTGTTAACATAGCTAACTTTTTCTCCATCCATATTATAAGATGCAGAAGTGAAAAATAAACTATCTGGACTGGTTCCACCTATTACAATTTTCTTTCCATTTGAATTAGTATAAAGTATAATATCAATAAATGGTTTTGGATCATCAACTGAAAGATCAGACCAAAGTGGTTTTCTTTCAAAAAGGACATTACCTAATGAACCTGGAATTTCATATATATTTTTTGCAGTTGACATATCATTACCCCCCTTGTAGGCTAGCTCTACTCTCCTTACAGAAATTTTTTCAGGATTTAAAGCTATACAAGTTATTAAGCCTTTCCACTCGCTAATTAAACTGCCGTAGAAAGCCATCAATCCTTCACTAGACTGATCTGGATCACTGATACTTTCCATTGCCACACGAAACATATTTGCTCTAGCAAACACGGTAGGCATGCCTGAAATCACAGAACTAAGTTTACTCAAATCACCATCTGCACCTGCAGATTGAGTTTGAATATTTTTCGTAAAGTTAGTAATGTTTTGTATTGACTCCCAGGTAAATTCCTTTGGTGGCGGGGTATCTTTTGATTTTATTACAAGTGAAACTAAAGACATAATTTATTTGTTTATTGAAGCATTAATTGAGTTGTAAATATGAGCTATGAATTTTTCATGAGTTACATTTGCATTTTGATTCTTATTATTTTCAGGAAGAGTATCATCATCTTTTAGAGTAGAGATAAAAGGATCATAAGATCCACCAATAAACTTAGATTTCCAATGCAATTCTTTTTCAGTAAATAATTCGCCAGCATCTAATTTTTTTAGTTCTTTTGCCACTGTTGTCCATGCAGAAGAATCTAAAACGAGCTTTCCTGTTACAGAATTTTTGATTTGATATAACCAACCAGGAGTAAAAACTCCTTTATCAATCGAATAACCAAAAGATCTAAAATACTTAGTTAGTAATGAGGTATATTGCTGATCTATTGCAGAATAGGTGTCTGTAACCTCTCCAATTTTCTTTAAAAGTAAATTGACGCCGTCGTGGCCTAGAGCACCATCATTTTTAGTAAGGACTAGGTGCATAAAAGCTACAAAATTACCAAATTTTTTCCCAAATAATTCTCCATTATCACCATCACCAATAAAGTCATCTTTAGTTAAATTTAAAGAGTTATCCTCATACCTAACAGATTTATATAGATAAACTGATTCAGTTTCAGATAAAAATCTATCAGAATGAAAGAAATCCCAAGCCGCAGAACCACACATTAACTCAGTAATGTGACACTGGTTTTTTTGAGATTCTCCCCCAGTAATTGTTTTAGATTCGTTTTTACCTTTTGAATAATCAACAGCGTCAATTGGCCAGCCAACATGATACATCTTTTGATATGTTTTTTTAACGGTTGGATCTGATTGATAAAATTGCAATGCTGCTTGGCTGTTTAAAGTAAAAAATGAACTGTCAGCTATAATAGCATTGTCTCTGTTAGATTTTTGAGAATCAGCTGGTTTTTTAAATTTAAAATATTCAGTCAAAAGAGTTGCTCCAAACTTAGCGCCTTTATCGATTGACATTTTACCATCCCCATAAATATCTAACGCATCGTTTAATGCTTTTGGAATAACAGGGATTGATGAAGCACCAGTGCCACCAAATATAGATCCAAACACAAAAATTCTTGCATCTTCTTTAGCATTATAAAGTAAGTTTAAAAATTGTTCGAATTGTTTTTCTCCGTCTTTTATATCAACCCCTGACTTTAGTCTTTTAGCTAAGTCTGTAATAGCATGATACATTAGGTATGAACCAAGGTGAGTTTGTGCTCTATAGCCATGTGATAAATCAAAATTCTGCACATCTTCGCTTAGAAACAATTCAGATAACAATTTACTATCTGAAAAATCATCGTTTTCAGATTTTAAATTTGTTAGTTCTGAAAACCTTTTACGTCCGTTGGCGTTATAATCCGTAACAAATTCAAATAAATTAATTTTTGCACTAAAAAAACTATCACTATTGGCTGCGCCGTTTTCACTATCTGAAGTTTTTTTTATATTGTTGTAATCTTTTATAAGATTTTCTGTTCTATTTTTATTACCATTGGTGAAATCAGTATCAAGAGTAAGTACGTTGAATTCCATACCATCGTAAAGACCCATCGCACACATGTGTGTGAATGTTTCTAGGCATCTCATTCCTGTGCCACCTATACCAATAATAAAACATTTTTTTTCTTTCGACATTTTTTTTTATTTACTTAATTTACTTTATTGAACCAGTTACCTACTTTTTTTCTTTTGAATATTTTAGAAACAACTACTCCAAGAATAACAAAGATAGCAAATGCTAACACTGGAGATAACGCACTATGGGTGAAAAATTTATTCATAGCAGGTCCTGCCTTAATATTCGGCATAACCAGAGTTAAATTGTATACGTAAAATATAATTGGAGTTAGGATTCCTAGTATCCAAAACCACATCTTTCTTTTCATTCTATCTTTTGGATTAGCTCCAGATTGATATTGAATCATAGAAGCCACCAAAATTGCTAGCCCTAACATTACAATTGCAGCAACTACTGCAAACATATAAGTGTTTGTTATTAAACCGTCAATATCTCTGAGGTTCATCTTTTTTGGTACTATTAATAAGATTGAAAATGCGTTGTTCATAATATTAATTTTTGAGTGTTAGTTTTTAGTTGTTAAATTGTCCTAATTCAATGTAGTAAGTGTACAGTATTGAATTAGGTTTGTTGTTGTTTAATACATTTCTAAGAGAAATAAAAAGTGTTTGGTCGGAGCCAGATCTATCAATTTTGTCCCATGTTAAAGATTTACGGTTAATAGGTTTAAGATTAAAATCTTCTCGTTCTACTATAACATCAACTTTTATAATATTGTTTTTTTCAGCATAAAATCCTTTGGTATCTTCATCAAATTTTAGGTCAAATTTTAAAACAGTTTCAAATTTTTGCTTATTTGCTTGGTTGTTCATTCCTGCATCATTATCTATAAATATAAAGTCGTTCAATCTATTATCGGCTTTGGGCAATTCAAAATTATAATTAGCCTTTAAAACATTTAAGTAATCTTCTTTTGTATCTTTAAGTACTTTTTGAAATGTATCATAAGGATAGTCTCCATCAATATCTACAAGAGAACATTCATCAAAAATAAGATAATTATCTTCTGTAAGCATATCTTTGCCAGTTTCATCTTTTGATATCTTAGGCTTATTTTTTAAAGCATAATAATTTCTTTTGAATCTATTAAAATCTTCGGTTACATTAGATACATTTATTTTAACTTCTTTAACATCGTAGTTAGTAATTGCCTCCAAGTCAATAAATAATTTCTCAACTATCGGATAATTAAAGGGTTTACCGTTTTCATCTCCAACATCTCTTAGATAATAAACAATACCATCATTGGAAGTGTTAAATTCTGCAATGTTTGTTAGGTTTATATATTCGAAGTTATCGTCAGAAAAATATCCCTCTGTATCTCCATAAGTGTTTAACTGAATGGTTCCTGGTGTTTGTGCATTAGGGTAGGAATCTCTGTCATACAAATCACTAACATTCGTGCTGTAGGTATCCGATTTGAATTGAACTCCAGAACTAGTTAAATCTTTTTTCAAGGAGGATATAAAATTACCAGAGTAATTATTAGGAATAAAAACCATTAAGTACATGTGCTTATTAAAAGTTTGCCCACTATTTGATTCAGAAAAATCGGTGTAAATAATTTCAAGAGAACCATTTTTTCCAAACCATTGTTTTAATGCATCACTAGCCCAAGGGTTCATGGATACTTGTTTGGCTTTAGAATCATATAATTCACCGTCTGTAATGACTATACCAAGATCATCATCTCCAGCAATAATATTAAAAGCTTTATCAATTGGAGCTCCTTGCTTTAGTTTTCCATTTGCGTCTTTGTGGCCTGTATTTGTAAAATAAGACAATGCTTGAGTATCACTGTATTTAATCACACTGTCGCTACTAAGTTCGTAATATGAAAGATTATCTTCATTTTGCACTCCAAAAAAGAATTGTTCTAATAATTTTTTGTTATTCTGATCTTTAAGAGCAAATTTTGTTATGCCATCACTCAAATCAACAAAAACATTAGTTTTAATTTGATTATTGCTTGCCTTAGAGGTGTTATTATATGTTGCGTTGTACCCCTCGATTATTTCTAAAAAATCTGGATGGTTCATGTCAACATCCTGAGTGGATATGACAGTTTCATTTGTACAGCCATTATCACCTTCACAACTTATAACTACAAGTAATAAACAAAAAGCTAACAAGACTTTGTATAAATATTTAATGAATGTTGTTGTATTTTCCATAATTAATTGAATAATTCTTTAAAAGTTGAATTTAGTTGGTTTTTGAGATCGTTGAAATCATTTTTTAGATTATTTTCAATATAACTTTTGGATTTTATCATAAAACTTGCAGAAATTTCTCCAATTTTTTCTGATATTATCTTTCTGTCTTTTTCTGAAATCTGATTATTTAAATTATAAAATTCTTCCGTAATTCTTGACGTTGTTGCTGTTAGTTTTTTAATATTTTCTTCAGTAAAGGTTATATTGGTTAAATATTTTTTTAATTTATTTATATTAAACAAAAAATAATCTTTGTAATAATTTTCTGAAAGTATTTCGTACTTTTTTATAACTGATTTTGCTAACAAGGTTTGATCTTCATCATAATCTGAAATATTAGAATAAAACTCATCTCTTTTGATTGAAAAAACTGAATCAAGAGACCTCCACTCTTTAATATCATAATTCTTGGATTCCGCAAAACTATATGAGTCATCAAAGCTATCCTCTAGTTCATAAGTTGTCACTGATGAACAGGAAGAAAAAACAAAAACTATTAAGATTGTTATATGAGATAATTTCAATTTTTTTTTTATTTAGCTAATATAGTATTTTTTTTAACATATTTAAATTTCCTATATAAATATCTAATAAGTTGTAACCGTTGCCATTAGAATTAACTATTAATTTCTCTAAAAATATTTCGTCAAATTCATCTATGAAATATTTGAATTTTGATGAGCTCAAACTAAGAAGATATTTTGTAAATCTAGTATTTAAAATAAAATCATCCCTCTTTGCTATTTGTATTAATTGATCAATACCTTTCAGATAACTATAATTTAATATATTTTCATATTGAGGATCTATAGCTAAATTGTCTAAAACTGCATGGTATAAAAAAAATGATGAATTTGTAATGTTTTTTGTGTCTAGCATTTTTTTTACAACATATTCATGTGAACCTGTTATCTTTATGTCATCAATAAAAATTAATAACTCATTACCATCTAATTTGTCATGTATATCAAAAGTATCGTCCGAAATTAATTTCATTCTTTCTTTCGCACTAAGAGTTCCATAATCAACTGTATAAGTGTTATTTCTATAAACCTTAGACAATCTAATGTTAACTTCTTTTTTATCAATTTCTTTTTTAAAAACTTCAAAAAAACCATTAACCATGCTAAAAGTGGCAGTTGGTATATAGTCATATGGACTAGAATAAATAATTATTGTCTTGAAATTTTTTATGAATTCTATATAAGTATTTAAAAAAGAGATGCACAAATCAGTTCCAAATTTTGCACCAATCTCTGATGCTCCAAATTTAAATTTACTGTAATCTTTTTCTGCAAAACCTATTTTACTTGTGTCTTTGATAATATTAGTGGCAAAAGTTTTATAAATCATAAATTATTGTTTAAAAAATCAACTAAACTTTCTTGCTTAAAATCTATATGTTTACTAAGAATATTATTATTACTTGCACCTTCACAATCTGCTCTTTTACTATCACCAATATGTATAATATGTTGTTTTTTTACATTAATAACTTTACATTTATCTATAAGATTATTGAAAAAAATTTTAGAGGGTTTTGACGCATTTATTTCATCTGAAAAAATGAAAAAATTGAAATATTTATAAAGGCCTAAATGTTTTAAAGATTTCCTTAAAGTTTCGCCTTTAATAAAAGCTGTATTACTACTTATATTTAAAGAAATTCCGTTGGCTAACAACTTATCAAAAACATTAAATAAATGTTTATCATTGTATAATAATATTGGATTAAATTCAAGAAATAAAATCTCAAGTGAAGCATATATGTCATTCGCTTTTTGTAGTGAGATCTTTAAATTGAATTTGTCAAAAAGCATCTGATACATTTTTTCACTTTTAATACTAATTCCAGTTGACATATTAATATCATCAACAATATCACCAATTTCTTCAATGGCCAAGCATAGCTGATTTTCAGATATATGTTGGAAATAATTTGAATGTAAATAATTAATCCTTTTTATCGAGAACTCCGGATTTGAAGTCATTAAAGTGTTCCAAAGATCTAAAGATATGTGCTTTATCATTATTAATTATTAATTATTAAAAACTCAACTCTTCTGTTTTTAGTAGACTCTAACTCAATATTACTGTTGTAAATTGGATAGGAAGATCCGAAACCTTTACATTCTATGTTTGAGGATAAAACTCCATTAGTAATTAAAAGTTTTTGGACAGCTTTTGATCTTCTTAAACTAAGTTTCAAATTATAATTAGCTTCACCTTCATTACTGGTATGACCCTCAATAATTAATCTCATCATTGGATAGTTTTTTATTATTTGAGCTAATTTATTTATTGAAGTTATAGCTGATTTTGTAAGAAGGGAGCTATCATAATTGAACCTAATAGATTTTGTCAATTTTTTAATTTCACAATTGACTTCTGCAGATGGGAATTTCTTATTATAAATAAAAGGGTTTTTTTTATTTTGAGAATGAAAAAATATTTTCGCTGTATCATTTACAACTTTACCATAATATTGATCCATGCCTGCAGTTAATTCCTTTGATGTTCTAAAAGTAATTATAAAGGTTTTATCATCATTCCATTTTAAATTTGTTAAGTTAATATCATAACCCCATTGTGAATTCCTAAGTATATAATCGAATTCATCATTATCAATACAATCTGTGTTAGTCATAAACTTTTTGACTACATCAAATTTACCAACCAAGAAATAACCTCTGATTATGTTAACAATTGACTTTCCATAAGGCGACATTGCGGGATTACTCCAATCTACTTTTTTTAGAACTACATCGGTCTCCACTAATGATGGGTTTACAGTTTTAATCTTTTCTTTTGAATTATTTATAGGGCTTGGTATTTCAGGTTGAATATTACAGCTAAAGAGTATAGATAAAATAAAAATATTAGTTAGTAAATATGGGATGATTGTTTTCATAATTGAAATTTTTTTAAAAACCGGATATTATTTCTAAAAGTAGTAAATTGTAGAATAAAATCGTTAAATTAACACTTATATTATAATTTTGTAATATGTATTTTAAAAATTGATACTTAATTAGTTAGTTATTTCCACCGTTTTTGTTTATTTTTTCAATATTGTACGTTAAATTTATAAAATACACAGGGAACAAAGTATGAAATTTTTTCAGAATGTATGTTTAATTTTTATATATATATTCATCACTGGATGCAATACTGATAGATCTGATTTACCTTCACTTCAAAATTTCAATTATTTACCAACTTCAACAACAGGGCAAATAGTTTCTCATAATTTTTTTACGTTATCATATTCAGAAAAGCATGAGCAAGCAGAATGGGTAGCGTATCATCTAAAAAAAAACAATCTAAAGATTATTGTTCCTAGATTAAATAATTTTAAAATTGATAAATTAATTACCACAGGTTCATCTAAATTGTCTGATTACAAGAAATCTGGGTATGATAGAGGTCATCTGGCACCTTCACGAGACATGAGTTTTTCTAGAATAGCATCGAATGAAAGTTTTTACTTGAGTAATATTTCTCCTCAAGATAAGTCCTTCAATAGAGGTATTTGGAAAAAACTTGAATCCTTAGTTAGGGACTGGGCTATTGAATATGGTGATATTTTTGTTGTTACTGGAGGTGTATTAAATTCTTCAAACATAACAATAGGAAAAGAAGAAGTTTCTGTACCTATGTTTTTTTATAAAATAATACTTGTTTACGATGGTCTTGATACAAAGACAATAGCTTTCGTTATGCCTAATGAAAAATCTACTGAAAAACTTTCAAATTATGTTTATTCTGTTGACTACTTAGAAGACTTGACTGGAATCGACTTTTTCCCTGAACTTCCTGATAATATAGAAGAAGATATTGAGAAAAAATCAATATTAAATCAATGGAGTTGGGATTAATTTAATTTGTTGGGTTCAATCACATTTAATTTTATAAAATTCCCTTAATTGATTAATAAAACTCAAAATATAGTTGTGACTGAGACCTAGGTTTATTTAAAATAAGGCTTTAAATTAGTGTAATTTATTTGACAACCTGGCGTTAAATTAGTGTTTTTATTTTTCCACAATGGAATACCCACCATCCAATTGCAGGTGTTATATCTACTAGCGCTAAGATACATTATGGTTCCTACATCAAATTCTTCTGGAGAGTGAGGATGATTAAATTTAGTTACTTTTTTGCTAACTATAAATATTTTTGGAAAATCTTTAAAAATTTCTATTAAATTTTCATCAATTTCAATCCATAAATTATAATAACTTCTAAGTAAAAATATAACATTTACTTTATCTCTTTCATTAACTGAAAATTTGAAATTTTGATAAGTATTTATTTTTTTAAAATAGGTATCAGATAAAATATTAAAATCTTCAACTGTGATTAAGATCTCTTTTTTTCTAGAATTGATAGGCCTTTTAATACCTGATAATACATCTTTATGTAATCTTTCTATCATACCATTAAATAAAACTTAATAACTACTAATTTATGCCTAGATAATCTAAGA
>TARA_B110000208_G_scaffold6339_1_pt1 | contig 14906 bp, 5 predicted proteins | sample TARA_B110000208 | Tara Oceans TARA_B110000208 (sample SAMEA4397426) | marine metagenome | biome: Polar Biome; feature: [SRF] surface water layer (ENVO:00010504); material: water (ENVO:00002006), including particulate matter (ENVO:01000060) such as... | depth 5 m
AATTTTGATCACTACGAAAAGGAACTATACTTTACAAGTAGCTCTTACTCTTGGCCTAAATCAACAACATCAAAACCTTTTGTAAACCTGCACTCTACTTCATCAATAAGTAGTGACTGGTATACATCTCAACTAAATAGTGCCTCTAACTACGATACATCTAACTATGATGTACTTTCTGCCACCCTACCTTCCTATATAGCAGAAGATACTAACAACAGTAATGCAATACTCTTTGTAGATATGATTGGTCAACATTTTGATAATCTATGGATCTATACAAGAGCAATAACAGACAAATACGATAACGACAACAGAGCAGACGTAGGTATATCAAAAGACCTTGTTAGAGAGGTATTAGCTAGTTTCGGTACTAAATTATACAATTCCACAGAAGGCTCAGATGATTTATTTAAGTACCTTATAGCAGATAGTTACGATAGTGGTAGCAGTGAAGAGGTAGTAAATACATTTACAACAGTTCCTGGTATATCTACAGATCTACAGCCTGCTTCAAGAAAAGAGTACGAAGGTGATCTATACAAAAGAATTTACCACAATCTACCATTTCTCTTAAAAACTAAGGGGACTCAAAGAGGGCTTAGAGCACTTATTAATTGCTTCGGTATCCCTGCTGACTTCTTATCTATTAAACAGTACGGAGGTAGTGATATAGAATCATCTAAGTTTTTCGGATATGAACAAGATAAAAAAGATTCTGCTGATAAAGTAAGAGTAGAAACTAGAGCTAGCGGCTCAGTTGGTAACGTTTTATCTAAATTTAAATCTATACAGAAAACAGAAACAGAAAGAACATCTGATACACACAGGATAGAAGTGGGATTCTCTCCATCTGACAGTGTCAACGCTTATATAATAGCACAAGTAGACAGTACATTCTCTATTGATGATTATATAGGAGAACCGCAGGATCTTTATAATAGTTCATATGGTAGCTTAGATAAATTTGCTTCTAACTTACTTAGTACTAACGTGGAAAGATTCCAACTAAATGACTTCGTAAGGATACTTAAATTTTATGATAATGTTATCTTTAAAATGATTAAAGATTTCATACCAGCAAAAGGAACTCTTGATACAGGTATAATAATAAAACCTAACCTTTTAGATAGATCCAAGATTAAGTCTCCTAAATTAAGCGGTACCAGACCAGAATATAATGGATCAATCGATACTGCTTTTGTAACCGGGTCAGACGGAGGAGTTTATGATACTGTAAGAAACAAGGCAGCTACACAGAAAAATATAGAAGCGCATTGGCCTTCTCATGTTGGAGGAAGAAGTAATATTGTATATAAACCAGACTTCATTTCCCCAACTAATCCAAACCCAGGAGAAATCCAAATAACAGGTACTGAATTTTACCATCCAGATGGAAATTTATATACATTCGAAGATAAATACAGTAACGTATTTACTCCTTATGAAGGAGCAGTCAGTACAGATGTAGACTTCTATTTAATGTTTACCAGTGAATCCCAAACTGTAAGATTTAACGCTCTTAACCTTTCTAGCCAACACCCACACATTGTACCTGTAGATTACAGTCCTCATGGTCAAAACAGTTGGGTTGCAAGAGGTAACAATGGTAATGTATCTGCCTCCTTTACTCCTTTAGCAAACGACGTACTTATTGCAGGATTTACATTAGAAGCAGAAACAGATTTACTAACTAGATTTTCTAACTACACTAAACCCCTATCTTCTATTATAACTGGACAAAAGACAACAATACATAAACAGGACATCCCTACACTTTCAGGTTCAGTAAGAAGATGGGTAGAGGATGAATCTCCTAAATTAAATGGAGAGCTAAGCGGGAGTATAATAGAAATTACAAACGGGGAATTAAATAGCCAGAATAAATTTAAACACGTTAAAGTTCCAGCTCTTAATTATGATATATTAAAAATTAACGAAGGTTCAGGAGCTACATATACTTCATTCCTTATGGACCCAAGTCCTCAAGCAACTGCAACTGCATCATGTGCTATATCAAGCCCTACACTCTCTACATTGTACCACAATGATACCGGCAGCTTCCCTGCTACTATAGGTACATTTATATTTACAGACATAGCAGGAGCTAATACATTCACAGGAACTACCGGTGATAAGTGGTACAGAATGCAAAATGGTAAGACTATAAACGTTTCTGGATCTACCGGAGGAAATGATGGATACGTAGGACAAATAACAAATTGCCAAGATTTTGATACAACTGCACCATCTGGTTACACAGCAACCTGGAACACAGATAATATTAACGTTTCTAACTACACAGCTGTACCTTTTACAATGTACGGAGTAACATCAGGAGATACATATCAAGCAACAGCTTCACTAGCAGCAGATCCTACAGAAGTAGCGTATACCACAGGTACTATATACAACTCCTATAACGGAGGTACAATAGACACTACAGACATTGCTGATGGACCAAATGTACTATTAAACATTAAGCTAGTTGACCAAGCCGGAAACGTAGGTCTTCCAGCAACAGTCTATTCAGGAGCTAATTCATCATTAACAGCAAGTTTTAAAAACGTAGTTTCCCCGTCAGGGTATAGTGTTAAATTCTATACTTCAAGCACATACGCAACAGAAGCTACAGCTTATAGTGAAAAAGATATGTACGTTAGAGTAGAAGGAATAGCTAACGGGACACAAGGTACAATTGGGCTTACATTAACATCTTCTGGAGGAGGTTCATACTCCACTACTAAGGCTATTGATAACTCATTAAATAATACTCCAACTAAAGAGTTCTATTTAAACCTATTCCACCTTTATGGTGTTAATAACGGAACAGTAACCGCTACAGCAACAATAACAGATCAAGCAGGTAATGTAGGTGGTGCTGTAACAGATACAGCAACACTAACAGTAGTTAGTGGGGACTTAACAATTGCAAGTGGTACATCAACTATCACTAGATACGCACAAACTAAGTACCTAAAGGTACAATCTTTAATTCCATCTAACTCCTCCTGGACGTTAACAGATAACCAGTCATTTTCTTTTACTACACAATCATCCGGAACAGGAAACGATACTAGCGTTCCAGTATACTTTCAACAAAACTACTCTTCCTCTTCAAGGACATCAACCTTCTACCTTAAAATAAACGGTATTACAGTTGATTATTACAACATATACCAGCAAGGAACTTCTAACTCCGGTTCAGGAGGTGGAGGTTGTGTTGCTCCTTTTGCATTAATTTTAATGGGAGATGGTTCTCAAAAACAAGCTATGCATGTAGGAGTTGGGGATGAAATAAAAACTCAACAAGAGAAAACATTAGAATGGACTAATGCTAGAGTTAATGAAAAGAAAGTATTGACTAGTCTTAGAATAAAAATTCTATTTGGAGATGAGGAGATAGTGGTATCACCTAACCATAGATTCTATGTTGATAATAGATCAGAGTACATTCCTGCACGTGAATTAGTAGATGGAGATATATTGAGCGGTAAAGCTTATAAGGGAGTAGAAGACTACCACGAAGGAGATGTAATAAAATTCTCAGTTGAATATGCTAAAACGTATATTTCTAATGGAATATTATCGCATAACGTAAAAGGATATGAATAATAGAATAACAAGATATTTACTAATACTATTTATAATTAAATAATATGCCAAGTCAAGGAGTTTTTGCAAATCAATCACCAGATAGCGGATCTATTAGGGTCCTATATCAAACAATAAACAACAAAGATGTTGTAAAAGCTATTACTGTATCTGATATAGATATTAATGGTGACAATATAGCTATATCTTTAACAGAGCTTGATACAATAACGTTACCTTTAACAGGCTCAGGAGGAAACACAGAATTAGTAATCTCTTCAATAAAACAAAAAGATGGGTACCATTTTCTAGATGTAATAGACACTACTGTCAATACTGTTTCTCAGAGTATAGCTTCACCTATAGCAGTAGCACCGTATCTTACCGAGACTTTCTTTTATAATGATTACAATGCTTTAATTAGTAATGCTGAAACTTCAAGAAAATCTTTTTTAAAGTACGATGTAGATAGGACAGGCGGACAGCTGAAACCATCTAACTATAATGCAGTAGCAGGTATAGAAACAGCAACTATAAGTAAAATGGAGTACATTATAGCAGGAGAGCCACAAGATTTTATCTCAGCAATAGGTTATACAACATCAGCTGTTGCAGCACAGAATTCTATAGGATTTCTAACATCTGACCCAATAAGCCTGATAGATGATGAAGATCTCTCTTTTAGAGTAGGCCCTCAAGAATTAAACGCTGCATTAGGCTTCCCACAAAAACCAGTCATTTCAGTTGAAAACAAAACGTTTCATTCAAATGGAGGAAGCTTAAAAGTTACAACTTACCTCTCAATTCGCTTTTCATCTAATGCAAATTTTTCGTCTAGTACCGGTGTTAATGCAATAATGCCATTAGCTCAACAGGTATACGAAGACGGAATAACAAACTCTTCGATAAATAAAGTAAATTTAAGATTTCCATCAGGTTCACACGGCGGTATGATTCATATGAGATTAGAACAACAAAACATCGTTCAAGTCAGTAGTGATATAAGTCAAACAATACTAGTAGAACCGATACTGTTAAATAACCCAGAATCAGAAGATTTTTTAAACATAAGCATACATAGAGATTTTGATGAAGACCAACATCCCTACGCACCAAAAGCATCTGTACAAGACTCGAATTATACTACAAGCGGAATAGTTAACGCTAGGTATAAAGGTACTAAAACAGATTCATCTGACTACTCAGGTATCGAACCAGCAATAGCAGCACAACCCTTTCAAGCAGCTATATACGACATAGGGGATAACGATTTATTTATTTGCTCACAATCACTAAGTGATAGAACGATAGAAGACTTTTTATTTATAGGTTCTAGTACATCCCCTACAGTTTCTATATCAACACTAGGTAACATAGTAGCTTCAAACGTACTAGGTGCATCAAGTGCCAACCCAACCGATACAGTATTAGATGTCGCTTTAAGAGATTTAAAATTAGCTGACCAGTTAAAACAGGGGGATATATTAAGGGTAACTAATGGAACAAACACAGAACTACTACAAGTAATCTCATCAACCAAGAAATCTACTTTGGGAGTAGTAGAAATTAACGTAGTGAGGGATTATGCTAATGAATCTGCCGGTCACAGTTTTCCAACAAATGCTATAGTTTCTAGATTTATAGATAATAGGTTATTTAAAATAGATGGTAACAGGTTAATAGCAATAACAGCAAAGAAAGTGTGGGTAAAGGAGAATAGAACAATACTAAAAACTAGTCAAAACGGATACGTAACCGAATTAAGTACAACGTGTTCTGTATAAAAAGCTTAAAACAATATATTTATAATAAATTAAAAGTGTAAAAATGGGATACCTTAATAACTCAGTCGTCACTGTTGACGCAATTTTAACAAAAAAAGGAAGAGAACTTCTCGCTAGAGGCGATGGGTCTTTTCGTATTACACAGTTTGCACTTGCAGATGATGAAATAGATTATACCCTGTATAACACTTCTCATCCTTCAGGTTCAGCTTACTACGGTGAAGCAATCGAAAACATGCCTCTATTAGAAGCATTTCCAGATGAGACTCAAGTAATGAAGTATAAACTTACTACTCTTCCAAGAGGTACTGCAAAGTTACCAATTCTAGAAGCAGGGTATGCATCTATAACATTAAAACAGGGAGCATCTTTAACGATAACACCTCAGACTTTAAATTTCTTAGGCACATCACAAGCTTATGAATCAAGCGGATACACGGTAATGATAGCTGACGTAAGACTACTTTCTAACTTTACAGGGGTAGGAATACAAACATCTGAATCAGAAAGACTAAACCAAACAACAACCTTAGGGACTAATGTTTCTAAAACAGTAATTGGTACTTCTATCAATATCTCAGGAACTACTATTAATACGTTATACGGAGCTTCTTCTAATACTTTAACAAGCACTATAACTATTATAGGAAGAGACAGTGGAGCAAGAATCACTATTCCAATTAAAATAACTAAAGTAAACTAATAAGATATGTCATTTAAACAATTCGATAACGAAGACGTAATAGTAAGTGCAGATTCAATATCATCTACCGTATGGTCGACTGATACATACCAGCTCACTACTTTTGAAACATCTTCAACACAGGAAGCAGCAACGAGCGGCGACTACTACTTAAATGTATTTCAGACAGGTTCTTCAGTTTCTACAGCAACTACACAATTCTCTATTGCGTATGGTCACCCAGACGGAGTAGGATCATCACCTTATAATACTAACGTTGCAGGAAAATCACCTTCCTCTACAATCTACGGACAATATAGAAACTTAGTACTCGGAGATGAAGAGCAACAACTACTTTTTGGAGGTATAGCTTCTACAAAAGGATTTTACGCTATTACTGTAGATAGAGCAAGATACAAAGAAAAACTTTTACCTGGTACATTCTCTTTAACACTAGCAGATGGATCACAGACCGTAGTTCTTACTGACAACAGTGCACAAACATCTACTGTATCTTATAATGATGCAGGAAGAGTATACCAAGTAATTAGCGGATCAGCAGGTTCAGCATATGATGGAGGAACAGGATTCTCTGCTACAAACGGATACGTAGCATCATTTGGTTTATTCTTACCAGATATTGGAGTTATACTTTTAAACGCTCAAGCCTTAGATAACCATTTACCGAATCTTAACTTCACAACAGGATCAGCAGATGCTAATGGAGCTAATAACGGTTTATTACAAACAAGACTGTCTAACTTTAGCTTAAACTCAGAAGAAACTATATCTTCTAATTATGTTTTTGTAAGAGTAAGAAATGGAGAATTTAACTATTCTAACAACCCATCTAATATTACAGGTTCTGGAGAACTAAGACATAACTCAATGGTAAATAATCCTCAGTCATATATTACATCTGTAGGACTTTACAATGATAATAATGATTTACTAGGTGTAGCTAAATTATCAAAACCTTTATTGAAGGATTTTACTAAAGAAGCTCTAGTAAGAATCAAACTTGATTATTAATGAATGGCTGCTTACAAAAAACTAAAAACAGAAGATTCATATATAACAACGTATGTAGCTCATAAGACTTATACTATTAGTGGAAGTCAACATAGCGACTACGGTGTTGAAACTTATATAGGTATTTCTGGTTCTGGAGAATGGTTACCAACAGGTGCAGATTCAAGATTAGATGGAACAGATTATCAACACTATACCCGTTTAGTCTACAACAGCATTCACCATTTATATTACTCAGGATTTAATAAAGGAGAACCTATAGACATAGTTAACGAAATGTCCGGGTCTGCATACGAAAACTACCTTCAAAGCTCCTACACCGTTAATCAGCGAAGAGCTCAAGATAAATTCACAGTACTATCTATACCGAGAAAATTTGTAGGTGATAATATTAAACCAGGAAGCGTTAGAATAACAACCCCTACACAAACATCAGGCTCTAACTTTGTATTCACCTCAAGTGATGCTAATGGAAACTACGCTAGTGAAAGTTATGCTCAAGAAATTGATACACTATACGGCGGTACTAACGTACTTAATGATGGAGAATATGTTGAAGATGAAGGTAACTACATTAACGAAACAGTAGAAGAGTTTGTTGTACCCGGCTTTGATGATTACGGTACAGATTTAATTGATGATGGAAATGGGAACTTAATCCTTTCTGCTTCTAGTCCTCACAGAGTTGTAGGTAACGTTATTTACTCACACGGCTTAGTTGTAATAACAAACCCAGCAGTAGGTTCATACTATGCAAACTATTTCTCAGGAAGCCTAACTTGGCAATCATCTCATCCTATTTATACTTATACTTACCACTGTCCTATTAAAGAAGAAGAATATAACTTTAGTTTAAATCCTTCTATAATAAAAGACGGAAGTGGTTCAAGAGCTGACAATACTACTGGAAGCTATTTTGATCCATACTTCACAACAGTGGGACTGTATAACGATGCAAACGAACTAGTAGCCGTAGGAAAAATGGCACAACCCGTACCTGTATCAAACAATAATGAAACAACAGTAGTCGTAAAATTAGATATGTAATCATGGCAATAACTCTAAGAAAAAATAAAGGATCCGCATTATCTTATGAAGAATTAGATATTAATTTTCATGAGTATTTCTACTCAGCTTCTGTTAGTTCAGATAGTAAACAATTAACTTTACATTATACAGGAAGTAGTTTACAAAGTGCTGGTGGCGTTAATGTAGCTTTAAACACTTATACCGGTTCTTCGGAAGTAGCAGGAAATGTAAATACATTTCAATATAACTTAGACGGTACAAACTTTGCCGGAGCATCTGGCCTCGTATATGACTCAGCTAAAAACGGAGTTGCTATAGGGACTTCATCTTTGGAAACTGGAGAGAAATTTAGGATAGAAGGTGGTAACATGGTCTTAGATGATAGTTCACTTTACCTTGCACAAGGAAGTTTATCTGCTAGTTTAAGCTACGGAGGTACAACGAGAGACCTTACAGTAAGGAACTGGCATAACGATAACAACTCAGATATAATCTTCTATACAGGAGCATCTGAAGCATTGAGAATAAAAGGAGATGGAAAGATTACACATAAAGGTAGTTCATCTACTCTTGGAGATTTTGTAATTAGCGGGAGCGTTATATTTGGAAAGACACATGAAGACACTTATAGGTCTAAACTATTTACATGGGATTCAGGTAATCCGAGGATAGAGAGTAATACAGGTAATAACCTTTTAATAGGGAATGAAAGAGGTATTATTCTAGAAGGTCCACAAGCTGCACACGTAGTAATGGGTATTCAATCTACTACAGGAAATGAAGCATTCGCAATTATGTCTGCTCCTCCTACCTCAAGTAACGAACCAACATATAATAAACTTGTAGCTAATTTTGCTGCAGATGGTAGAGTTGGAATAGGAACATCTAACCCACCTGCAGGTTATCAACTTAGTGTAGTTGGTAGTATTTCCGGATCTAACGGACTTAATCTAGGAGGTAATGCAGTTGTAACAGGGTCCATTACATCTAACGGTAATTTAATTGTTAGTCAATCAACAGTACTATCCGGAGCGTTAACCTTGAACTCAGTTGCTAATGCTTCATCAGCTACTAATTATAATTTCTTAGTAAGAGAGTCAAACGGTTCTGTAACAAAACAAGTTAATGCAGCACCAATCCCACAAGGAGGTATTATAATGTGGTCAGGAGTAGTACAATCACTTCCAACAGGCTGGAATCTTTGCGACGGACAAACATATAATTCAGTTGCCACACCAGATTTAAGGAATAGATTCGTAGTCTCTTCTAATAACACCTCAGGAACTCCAACAACAACAATATCAGGAAGTGCAGTAGCAACAGGAGGTAATACAAATCACAATCACTTCGGAACTGTTAATGCAACATCACTTAGTACTGCTCAGTTACCTTCACATAATCATACATATAAAGATTCTTACTATATAGAATATAACAATCCAGGTCAAGGAGCTGGTGGTACTATAGGTGGAGCAGACTATGTAGGAGGAACACATTACAAAGGTAGTGGAGATAGTGACGGAGACAACAGATGGGTATACTGGAGATCCGGAACTACAAACAATCAAGGATCAGGACAAGGACATAATCACACAATAACAACATCATACCACGTTCCTCGCTTTTATGCCTTAGCATTTATTATGTATACTGGCTAATTAGAGAATTAGAGCGTATTTATAATAAAGGACTTATAGAATGGCAATTACTTTTAGAGATGAAAAAAACGCTCCTTTAACGCACCAAGAAGTTGATGCAAATTTTAGGTCGTTTTTCTTTACTGCTTCTTTTAGCGAAAATAACTTATCACTACAGAGAAAAGACGGTGTAACCGTAAATGTACCAATTGGAGGAGAAGCATTCGCTGACTTTCAAGCTAATGGTGGATCAATAGGAAACGTTTATATTGCTAATAGTCAAGTGACAGGTAGTAGAATGATTCTTGATTTACTTCAAGGGCAATTTTACGACAAAACAAAAGGACCTGGATCAATTGACGGAAGTCTTTCTTCCGATGAATGGTACATAGACTTTGATCCTGCAGCATCAGCCCCCTACTTTGTGCATTTTGGATCTAACTTCGCAATATCCTCTAGTGGATTCCTATACGCATCAGGAGCAGTTATATCCGGTAACATCACAGCTACATCAGGAAATATAGGTGGCTTTGGATTAACATCAGATGCCATACACGGACCAACAACACTAGGAGTACCTTCCTTCTATATATCCGGTTCTGCAGGAGCAGATGGATACTTCATATCAGCATCTAAATTTAACGTAAAAGGTAATGGAGATATAACCGGTTCAGCAGTTTTATTTTCAGGAGGAACTATAGCAGGATGGGGTATTACCAATAGTACAATAGCAAAGTCTACACACATAGTTTTAGATGCAACTAATGAAAGCATCTCAATTAACGATTCTACTTTTGGAAATAAGGGTATACAGTTAGAGTATAACAGTGGTGCACCGAGATTTTATGTAGGAGATGCAACAGGAAGTTTTGTTAAGTTTGACGGAACAAATGTAAGCCTCTCAACAGCTCTTCTAGAAATATCAGCTTCAAATATAGAAATATCTTCTACAGAAGCATCTATGTCTTTAGGAGCAGGAATAAAACTATTAGGTTCGACATCTACAATAGAAGTAGGACAAGCAAATAAAGTAAAATTAGTTGCAACAGCAACAGATGCATTTCTTGTAGCAGGAGCTAAGACTGCTTTTGGCACTAATGATGCAGGTATAATAATGGGAATGGATTCAACCGTTCCTACGTTCGATCTCACTAAGGATGCAAGTAACTACGTAAGGTTTGATAGCACCAGTGGTATTGATATTAAAACCGATACATTTAAGTTAGACACGACTAATTTTGACATAGACTCAAGCACACAGAGACTTAATATATTTAACTCAGCATCTGCAGAAATAATAAGATTGGGAGAAATCTCTGATGCAGCTTCAGACTTATATGGGATTAAAATATTTAACGGGTTAGGTACAGGAAGTGCCAACACCATTGCAATGTTTGGCCAACAAGGAAATAAAATAGGTGGATGGGAAGTTACTGACTCACAAATAAGAACAGTCCCATCAGCAGGATTTGGAGAGCCGTATAGTACTACCGAAAATGGACTTATAATACATTCTAGCGGTCGATTAGAATCATCTAACTTTGTATCAAATGTAAAAGGCTGGAGAATAGATACACTAGGGAACGGTTCAGCAGAATTTGAAAACATGAGAATACGTGGTACTTTACGTACTACAGTATTTGAAAAAGAATCTGTTAACGTTGTTGGTGGTCAATTGATGATTGCTAATTCAACTACAATAGAACCTTTACGATCAGAAACAGGTACAATAATAGCTGGATCTTCTTCATACGCAGCCAATGCAGTTACGTTCTCTGTAGCTAATGTTTCTGGGTTTAAAGAAGGTGAAATATTAAAAATTAAATCTGTAGGAAATACCGGATTTAGTTTAGAGTACTTATACGTCTCAGGTTCAAAAAGATACTCATCGGATAGTTCAATAGTATATGAAACAGGTTCATTAGATCCTGATGGATTAGCAGGAGAATTGTATATCGAAAGAGGGTACGGAGGAGCAGCACCTTCTGTATCAGCATCCTTAACTACGATTACTACCAATATATCAACAACATCAGAAACTACAATTGAGGTAGCATCTAACTCAGGTTTTCTTTTACAGAGTATTATTAAAATTGGAACAGAGAGATTAAAAGTAACAAACATTGCAGGTACCGTATTAACAGTAATAAGAGGGTATCACGATTCTACAGCAGACTCACATGTATCCGGTAATACTGTATTCTTAATAGATACGGATAAAGAATTTTTAAGCGGTTTAGTTTCTTCACCTGTAGCTTATAATGAAGGACAGGTTATAGTTTCAACAGGAGTTTATAATCCGGAAGAAGATATTTCATCTGGGTACATAATGATGAATGCTAATCCTAGAGATATTTCTACTCCTTATATGGATATCGTAGAAAGAACAGGATCAGGGGTATACGATCTACAGCTTAGATCTAGACTTGGAGATTTATCTGGACTTTCATCAGGATACCTATACGGCAATAATGAACCAGGGTTCGGACTTTATACTGAAAATGGATTCTTTAAAGGGTCTATAACAGCAGAAACAGGATCAATAGCAGGTATACTTCACGTCGCAACTGTAGCAGGAGGATTAGAAACAGGACAAAAAATATCAATTGGTAGAGATGTTTCAGGAACTAATGACGGTATATATGTTAACAACAACAACTATTGGTATACAGACGGTGCTTGGAAAGTTGGTGGTTCAAGTAACTTTATTTCTTTAGATAATTTTACAGACGGTAACTTAGTAGTAAAGACACAGACATTTACTTTGGATACTCCAACGTTTATGATATCAAGTTCTCTAAACAGTGGAACGATAACAGCCGGTACTTCTGCTAGCGCTATAACCAATACTACTGGAACTGGTATATATATGGACGGTACCGGTAAGTTTAGGGTAGGTACACCTACAACAGGTAACAATTACATCTACTGGGACGGCAGCACACTTAATATTAAAGGTGCTATAGATATTACAGGCGGTACAGGAGCAACCCAAGCAGAACTAGACGCAGCAACTGGCTCACTATCAAGCTCCTTAGCTGGAGAAATATCAGCATCCGACGCAGCATATTCTGCTTCAGCTCTTGCTACAACAGATAATTTAGATGGAAAAATATTTACTGATAGTTCAGGTAGAGCTGTAAGACCTCCTACAGCATCCTCAGAAGGACTTTACTTAGCGTCTACTAACTTAGGTTTTTACAAAGACGGTGAGTGGAAAACCTACATGGACAATCAAGGAGACTTCTTCTTAACAGGTTCAGCAGGTAATAAACTAGCTTGGGATTCAGCAACAGGTAATCTAGAAATAAAAGGTTCAATAACTATTACAGGAGGAAATGCAGCAACACAAGATTACGTAACAGGAAGTGTTGATACCGTATCAGGTTCCATAGCAACAGGAGTATCTGCTTCCAACGCAGCATTATCTGCATCTATAAGTGCTTCATCAGCAACATTACAAGATGGATTAGATTCTGCAAACAATGTAATATCAGGCAAAGCAGCTATTTTTAGACAAAACGATGCACCATCAGCTTCTGGTAGAACTGTAGGAGATATGTGGATAGATTCCAACGACGGTAACAAAGTATATGTTTGGAACGGAACAGCTTGGGCAGCAACACCAGACGGAACTTATGACCAAACAGTATTAATAAATTCAACTTCCGCATCACTATCTTCATCTGTAGCTTTAGATATATTTACAAGCGATACTGGTATGTTAGTCGGTACACCTTCAACATCATCAGCAGGTTTATATTTAGGGGACACCGCATTAGGTTTTTATTCAGCAAGTGAATGGAGAACCTATATGGCTAACAACGGTAACTTCTACCTAACTGGAAGCGATGGTAACTTCCTAGCATGGGATGGAGGACAACTAAGCATACAGGGTTCAATTAATATTACAGGAGGAAACGCAGCAACAACTAATAATGTAGCCACCGCCCAAGCAGCCGCAGAAGCATTTGCATCAGGTTCTGCAGAAAATGCAGTACTTAGTGGATCTGCAGCAGCAACTGCAGCACAAAATGCAGCACAAGCACATACTGATGCAGCGACAGGATCTTTATCTGGTTCTATAGCCACTTCAATATCAGCCTCTTCTGCTACAACAACAGAACTATCAGCATCACAAGCACAGACAAATACAGCATTTTCGTTAGTACAGGATGGATTAAACTCAATATTTAAACAAGCATCAGCACCAGCAACAGAGAGTAGACACCAAGGTGATTTATGGTTAGACAGTGATGACGGTAATAAAGTATACGTTTACATAGGAACTGAATGGGTAGTGTCTGCTGATACTACTTACGATCAATCTACACTAATTAACAGTAACTCAGCATCTGTTGCTTTAGATACTTTTACAGACTCTACTGGTAAGATACAGAGAACTCCAAACCCAGATTCAGCTGGTCTTTACCTTGGGGATACAAACCTTGGATTCTATTCAGGTTCTTCTTGGCAAACATACATGGCTAATAACGGTAATTTCTTCTTAACAGGAAGTGAGACTAACTATTTAAAATGGGACGGTACTGGGTTAACCATAGCAGGTACAATAAATATAGTAGGAGGTAACGCAGCAACAAATGACTCTGTAACAGATGCAGCAGCCGCAGCAGTACTTAGTGGGTCTGCAGCAGCAGCAGCAGTATCCTCATCACTATCAGGCTCGATCATTAATGCACAATCAACCGCTACTGCAGCATCAGGAACCGCTACAACAGCAGCACAAACTGCAAATGCAGCAACAGCTTCTGCTAATACAGCATTATCTAGAACTGTAGATGCAACCGGTAAAGTGGTATTCAATCCAACACCAACAGGTCAAGGATTATTTATGAATGCTACAAACTTAGGATTTTATAGTGCTAGCCAGTGGGGAGCATACTTATCTGCATCTGGAGAGTTCTACTTAACAGGAAGCGGTAATAGCGGAATGTCTTGGGATGGATCAGAGCTAACAGTAGACGGAGAAATTGTAGCTAGATCAGGAGAAATAGGAGGTATTACATTAGAATCAAATAAATTATACAACGGTGAAGGAACCCATAGTGACGCCTCTACTGGGTTTTACTTAGACTCAAGTAGTAACTTCTCCTTAGGAGATAAATTAACATGGGATGGAACTAACCT
>TARA_B110000208_G_scaffold32413_1_pt1 | contig 14888 bp, 10 predicted proteins | sample TARA_B110000208 | Tara Oceans TARA_B110000208 (sample SAMEA4397426) | marine metagenome | biome: Polar Biome; feature: [SRF] surface water layer (ENVO:00010504); material: water (ENVO:00002006), including particulate matter (ENVO:01000060) such as... | depth 5 m
TAGACCTTGTGATTATTTAGGTAGAAGTTGAAATGTTTTTCTATGGTAGTGTGTGATACCTTGTTTACGGATCCCCTGTCGATGGGCGATGGTCGGATAGCCCACGTTGGTTTCCCAACCGTAATGAGGATATTCTTTTGCCAGGTCTCGCATGAGTTGGTCGCGATACGTTTTAGCGAGTACTGAAGCAGCGGCGATTGAAAAGAATTTCGAATCGCCTTTAATAATGCATTGATAAGGAACAGAACAGTGAGGGGTATACCTATTGCCATCTATGAGAAGGAGTTCGGGTTTGATTTTTAACTGGTCAATGGCTCTGTGCATAGCTAAAAATGAGGCATTGAGGATATTGATTTCATCAATTTCTTGAGGAGAAACCACTCCAATACCATAAGCCAATGCTACATTTTCTATTTCTACTTTAAGTGCTTCTCGCTGGGAGATGTGGAGTTTTTTAGAATCATTAAGGAAATCATGTTTGAAATGTTTGGGTAGGATGACGGCTGCGGCAACAACAGGACCTGCCAAGCATCCTCTTCCTACTTCATCACAGCCAGCTTCAGTTTTATTCTCATCAAAATAGGAATTGAGCATAGACCTACCTTTTCATTATTGAATGAGTATTTTCTTCATTTCATTAAAATCCCCAGCTTCAATGGAGACGAGATAAATCCCAGCTTTCAGGTTGCCTCTTTCAAATAAGAGTTGATGTGTGCCGGCGGCTACATGGTAAGACCGTACAAGTTTACCTTGTAGGTCCAAAACTTTCACTAAGCCTTTTTTATCTAATTTCAGTACAATTTGCGCGAAGGATACCATCGGATTTGGATAAATACTGAATCTATTTTTTTGATCTTCATTGATTCCTAGGGGTTCTTCTTGAATGGCTAAATCATCGATAGCCCATCCCCAACCGGTGACTGCTGCATCAGCGAAGAGTCTGAAGCGAATCAGGACTACATCATTTGGATCGAAGGTTTCCAACATATCAATGGTTCTTGTTTTATAAAGGCTAGGATCTCCATCACTACCTCTATTGTAAGCTGAAGCCCACTCTGGATAAACGTCGGAATCATAGCCATCGAGAAAAGAGGTCCAATTGAGGCCATCAGTGGAACCCTCCACAATGACATAATCCCAGAACTCATCATCACCAAAACTGGTCCCAGTTTCACCTGTTTCTACAATGACAATTTCTTTGAATTGGAGGGTTGCATCTGATTCCTTGATTTGAATAGGTGTTTTTAAAACGGAGATAAGCTCGGTTGATGATGGATGTGGATGTGTTGTATGCAAAGCGATGTTTGGAAACCCACTTTCGTAACCCGTTTTAAATCCAGAGAAGACGAGTTGGTCAGAGGCACTTGAAAAATCAGAACTATATCTGGTCTGAACATCGAAAACGTCGAAGAATAAAGCTTGTGATTCTAAAGATTCGTAACTCTTTCCATCTTTGTAAGCCAGGGTCTTGATGGATTCCATTCCATTTAGGTTTAAATTATCTAAGGTAAGGCTGACCGCTCCGAGGTCTTGTGTCCCCACAGAATGAATGACATCACCATCCACTATGACTTGGGTAGAATCAAAAAGGGTTGAATAGGATAGGGCAATGGTCATCAACCCTTCAGGGTTGATACTCACTTGTTCGATATTAGGTGCAAAAAGAATTTCTTGTTCAATTTCAGGAATGGTTACCGACCAAATACCTCTCCCGTAGGTGGCGAGAATGATCTGATCATCTTGGATCTTCATATCTAAGACCTTTACCATAGGCATATTTGAATTAAGTAGTGCCCAAGAATCCCCTCCATTTGAAGTTTCAATGATTCCAATTTCAGTACCTACCCAAATGTGATCGGGATCATTAGGAAAACAAAGAAAGCTATGTGAGGCCACATTGGGGAATCCGCGATCACTCAAACCTGTCGCAGGGTCAAATCCAGATATATCTAACCAGGTTTTCCCTAAGTCTTTAGTCTTGAGAATTTTGGGTAAACCATCAATTGAAAAAATAGCAAAGGCTGTATTAGGGTCATCGGGATGGCTTCCTAGAGCAGTGACGGGTCCCATATTTGGGTAATCTAAGTAAGTTTCTGTAGGCGTGAAGGTCAATCCTTTATCAGTAGATACAAAGAGTCTTTCATTTTCACTCAGGTAGCTGCCGACCCATACAATATTGGCATCAGCTGCCGACACTTCTATATCAGAAAAATTACTGAAGTACCAAGCATCAGATGTAATGCGTGATAAACTCCAATCATCACCAAAATTATTAGATATATAAACACCATTTTGGCTTATTCCATAAAGACGATCAGGATAGAATCTTGAACTGGCTAACCTGGATAAAAAAGGGCCATCGTTTTCAGCTATTCCATCTACTGCGTAGCTCCAAGTTTTTCCACCGTCATGCGAGGATGCAAAAGAGTTATAATAGATCGAACCCATAATTTTTAGAGGATCACGATTGTTCCACATTACTTCAAATCCGTCACCCCCCAAGGCAAAATCAAAATGGGTAGCAGCATTGGAGGAGATTCCCTCGGGAGTTAAATAAGTGCCATTGTCTTGCATACCTCCAATATATCTATCTTCACCGGGCATTTTATCAGCACTATAGAATTGCGTTGCATTATAGCCCATGCTGACATATTCAAAGTCCATATCCTGATGGCCCGGCTGTTTGGATGACTTCGATAAATAAATACCCCCATCATTGGTACTTAAAAGATTGAAAGTGGAATCTCTTAAATTGATATTGAGGGCATGTAAACTGTGATGATCTGGGTGAATACCATCTTCTGATCTGGGTAGATATTGTGAAATAGAATTATTTCCATCATATTCACCATAAGCATCTGAAATATTGTAGGTTTCCCTTAGGGTAGTTTCTCTGTCAAAAAGTCCGAATCTAATTTCAGAGTTAGGGAGGGCTAGAGGATCAAAATCATACCCATCAATACCCACAGGCCATATAAAATATAGTTGTTCATAGGTATGCCCACCATCTAAGGCAATCGCACTATCCGGTAATTCAGCGTAATCTAGAAGATGAATAAATAAGTATTCTCTGGAATGCAGATTACTGAGCCCATCAGTATTTGGAGGGATCAGGTTCCACACGCTGTCTTCTTGCTGATCTCTAAAAGAGACCATGAGTTGCTGATCATTATCCACATCCCAAATCTGAAAGGGTACCTCTACATAATCTTCATATTGGTAACTAGCATCAGGTACGCCAGATCCTGCACCACCCACACTGAACCTGTGTGCTTTTTGGGTGCCTTGCCCAAAGCGGACTTCTACTTTCACGGAATTTGAGTAACCCACTTCTCCAATCTCCAAAATCCCTTCCAAATAGGTTCCTGAAAAATTGATAAAACTCATGAAGGCTTCCGAACCATTGTTTTCAATATCAAAGACTTTGCTGTTTTTTTTCGAATCCGTAGCTGTAAATTCCCATATATCCACACCAGCTACATACACTTTGTTTGAATCAAATGGATGTGCCATGACGGCATTGTCGTACGATCCCTGTTTTAGAAAATTAAAGTCATCAGCCTCGTTGACTTCGCCCATGAGGGACCAGGTCTCTGCACCATTTCTTGAAATATACAATTGACCTGACGCTTCTGAGGCCCAGATAATGTTGGGATCAATAGGTGAGACGGCGAGTTCGATCCTGCCAAATTTGGAGATACCTGAACTGCTTAGTGTCCAGGTTTGTCCACCATCTGTGGATTTATAGACTCCCTTCCCTCGAATGGATGCATATTGTGTATCCCATTCATTTGGTGTACTGATCACCATGTCTCCTATAAAACCATTTTCAAAGAGTAATGAGGCTTCCCAAGAAGTGCCCCCATCTGTTGATTTATAAATTCCAGAGGTTGGGGAACTTAAAGACCATACACTAGATCTACCGGAAACTACTACTTCATTTTCATCGGCGGGGTTCACAATGATTCTTCCGATTATTTGTAAAGCGGGCATTTCTTCTGGATCGATGGTTTGAAACCAGTTTTGTCCATGATCAATAGATTTGAAGAGGCCCGATCCGTTTTGATCTCCCGTGTTTAGCTCGCCTGTTCCAGCATACATTATGTCCGGGTTCGATGTAGCTTGCGCCAGAGCATTGGTACCGAGATTGGGTAAACCGTTTGATGAGGTAGCCCAGGTGGCACCCCCGTCCATTGTCTTCCAAATTCCTCCTGATGCCGCACCGACAAACCAAGTATTTTGAGAGGCGTCGGATGCATCGATGAAGAAGGCTCTGGTTCGACCGGCTATATTTCCTGGCCCACGCTCTATAAATTCATAAGCATCTTCGCTGCGCGCATTTTGATTTTTGTTCTTTAATTCTTGAAATGCTCTTAATTGATAATCACCCTGATACGTTGGGCCCTTTTGTCCATGCGCTGTTCTGATGGCTCTTTGTATTTCTGCGTGCTTATCGGGATAACCCATTCGCATACGTTCCTTTTTCTCTTTTTTCTCTTTTTTGACCAGTGCCAGTACCCTATTTTGAGTTTTGATGGAATGATTAGAGGTCTTTATTTCGGCACTTTCCTCAAAGTGTTTTAGCAAAAAAACACTCAACAAACTTACACTAAAAATTAAAAAATATTTTTTCATTGGAACAAAATAATGTTGATTTTAACAGTATTTTTTTTTGCAAAAACGCTGTCTTTAAATGAACTAATTCAAAATGGATTTATGGGAAGTTCTGAACAAGATAATGGGATAAAATTAATTATAATATTTAACAAAACGGAAAGAATATAAGTTCAAAAGTTTTTTGAGCTGATTTTTGATATAATAAACCGCGTGTTTATTTAATGAATTAGGTTTTTTTATTTAATCCATCCTGCAATCAAGAGATCAGAGTCTAAAATTAGATTTTGTAATATGCATTAATGTAAATATATGGTATACTCAATATTAGGAGGCCTATTTTTGAGTGATATTTATAGCTTAAAATCAATTTATGAAGAGTCTTTGGATTAAAAAAAGTAGTTTGAAAGTATTTGAAAACCCTTGGATTGTGCTGCATGATGAGCAAGTAATCAATCCCAGAGGAGGCGAAAGTCAATATGGAAGAATTCATTTTAAACATGCGGCCATGGGGATCATACCGATGGATGATGATTTGAACACTTACTTGGTGGGTCAATGGCGTTATCCTTTGAATGCTTATTCTTGGGAAATTCCGATGGGTGGAGGCCAGTTAGATCAAGATTTGTTAGGTTCCGCAAAAAGAGAACTCTTAGAGGAAACTGGGATTACGGCTACCCGCTGGCAAGAGCTCTCAAAAGTACATCTTTCTAATTCGGTATCTGACGAAGTGGGTTATATCTATTTGGCCAAAGGACTTACTTTTGGTGCTACCCAATTTGATGAATCTGAAGATTTAATGATAAAAAAATTACCCTTAAAAAAGGCTATAGAAATGTGTTTAGAGGGCTCTATAACGGATAGTTTAAGTCTGATAGGGCTGTTGAAGTTAGCTCGAACGTATTCATTTTAAGTTCAAGTATTTTGAAGAGCGTCTCGTTTGAAAGGACCAATGACACCCTCTTTCAATAAGTAAAATTAGTGGTCGATTTCTGACTGTAATTACCTATTTTCGCCATCTAGAGGCCTACAAAGAATCATGACGATCAAGGATCATTTTCGAAAAAACATAGTTTTAGCAACTCCTGTCATCATTGGACAACTGGGACATATCATGGTCTCAGTTGCCGATACGGTTATGGTAGGTAAGGTGGGGGTCATCCCTCTGGCAGGGGCTACTTTCGCAACAGCAATTTATCACGTTTTTATGCTGTTTGGTCTGGGCGTCAGTTATGCGATTACACCGTTGGTTGCCGCCACTCAGACTACAGATAATAAAGGCCGCTTGATTTTTTTACAAAATGGCATACTCCTGAATACTCTTTTAGCTTTATTGATGTGTCTTATAACTTTGATTTTGACACCTTATTTATCTTTTTTTGGTCAGGAGCCGGCGGTGACCCTCGCGGCCACTTCGTATTTAAAAATTATTTCAATATCATTGATTCCTTTGATGATTTTTCAGACATTTAGACAATTTTCGGAAGGCCTATCCAATACTTTAAGTCCAATGATTGTTTCTGTTTTGGCCAATCTATTGAATGTTTTGCTGAATTATGTCTTTATCTATGGTAACTGGGGGTTTACTGAAATGGGGCTCAACGGAGCAGGTTATGCCACTTTGATCTCTCGATGTATCATGGTTGTTTTAATGATGGCATTGAGCCGGGATATGTGGCGTGGCTTCAGAGGATATTTTGATTTAAAAGTGATCAAGCGTTTACTAAGAATTGGGGTGCCTTCTGGTTTGCAGTATGTATTTGAAATAGGGGCATTTTCAATGGCAGGAATTATGGCAGGTTGGATCAGCGCAGCTGCATTGGCAGCACATCAAATCGCGTTGAATATGGTCGCAGTAACCTATATGGCTGCGTCAGGACTCGGTGCAGCAGCAGCCATTAGGATTGCAAATCAAATGGGAAGGAAGGATCTGAAAAATTTAAGATTGGCAGGATTTTCATGTCTTGCTTTGGTGGCTGTTTTTATGTTTTTAGCTGCGATATTTATTATCCTAGCAAGACACTGGTTGATTCAACTGTATATTGACGATGAAGCGGTACAAAGAATTGCCCTAGGCCTGTTGTTAATCGCGGCAGGATTTCAAATATCGGATGGTTTACAAGCGGTGGGTTTAGGAATCTTAAGAGGCTTGACAGATGTTAAAGTACCCGCATTCGTCACTTTTTTTGTCTATTGGATTTGTGCCATTCCTGGGAGTTATCTCTTAGCTTTTCATTTTGAGATGGGCTTAACGGGTATTTGGTATGCTTTATCAGGGGCTTTGACTTTGGCTGCTTTATTACATATTTTCAGGTTTATTTATCTTACTAAGCGGATGCATTTTTAATTTAAAAAGTATTTTTTTTATTAATATAAGAAAGTTACCCGCTTACATTTTAAAGCTCATTTAAGCTACTTTTGCCTCAAATTTATCCTATGAAAAATCAAAAGGCTGCGTTAGGCTTCATTTTTGTCACGGTCCTTATTGATGTGATTGGATTGGGAATTATCATACCTGTGATTCCCAAATTAATCATGGAGTTAAGTGGGGAAGATATTAGCCAAGCCTCTCGTTATGGAGGCTTATTGATGTTCATTTATGCTTTTATGCAATTTATTTTTGCCCCTATATTAGGTGGACTGAGTGATCAATTTGGTCGGAGACCCATCCTCTTGATTTCTTTGTTTGGCTTAGGCTTAGATTATCTTTTGATAGCTTTTTCAAGTAGCCTTTGGTGGCTTTTTTTAGCTCGACTCATCGCAGGTATCGGGGGGGCTAGTTTCACTACTGCATCGGCCTACATAGCAGATATTTCGGTGCCAGAGAAAAGAACCCAAAACTTTGGAATGCTTGGGGCAGCCTTTGGGTTGGGCTTTATTATTGGACCCGTCATCGGAGGGGTATTGGGTGACATCGGCTCTAGAATTCCTTTTTTTGCAGCTGCAGGGCTGGCTTTGATCAATGGGTTGTATGGTTATTTTATCTTACCTGAATCTTTGTCTAAATCAAACAGGCGTCCTTTTAAATTATCTCGAGCAAATCCTTTCGGTACCTTTAAGCAACTTAAAAGACATCCCCTTATCATTGGGTTATCAGTGGCTTTGTTTTTCACCTATATCGCCCATCATGCCACACAATCAACTTGGGCTTATTTCACCATTGAACGATTTGACTGGAGTGAAGCTGAGGTAGGATACTCTTTAGGTTTTGTTGGTTTAATGATTGTTTTGGTCCAAGGTCTGATTATCCGATATGCCGTTAAATTCATGGGTCAAATAAAAGCCGTATATGTAGGCCTTGGTTTCAATATGGTGGGCATGCTTTTGATCGCCTTCACTACGCAAGGATGGATGATTTATGCCGTAATGTTTCCCTATGCCCTTGGTGGCTTGGCAGGACCCACCATGCAAGCGATGATGAGCGCTAAGGTAACTTCAGATCAACAGGGTGAACTTCAAGGAGGCTTGACAAGCCTGATGAGTGTTACTTCCATCATTGGTCCTCCTTTAATGACGACAGTTTTTGCTTTTTTTACCGCTGCAAATACGGTTTTTTATTTTCCTGGAGCCCCTTTTGTTCTAGGTACTATTTTAAGTGGATTGGGATTAATATTTGCTTTCAAGACCCTCAAGGAAGTATAAGAAATGTGTCATAATACCTGAGATCAAAGCGTGAATCGATTTTTATCCTTAAATTGAATTTTTATGGCAAGCATAAGAGAGCGGCCTATTCAGATTGAAGATCTAATGATTTTGCAAAAAAAGAGAACAGCTAAGCGTCTCGGATTGATTTTCGGGCTCACATTCATTGCGTTTTTGGTCGTATTGTTATTCAATACGCTGAGATATAAATCTTTACAAAAGCATTATGAAGCCATTCCAGCCATCAAAATCCCTGATCTAGCCGTTCATAGGTTTCAATCGGGCATTAGGTATCGTACGATTTCATTTGGAGACGGGCGCCTACCGAATAAAGAAGTATTTTCAGGATTCTTAGACCATATTAAAAACTCATTTCCTTTGGTAGATAGTCTACTCATTAAAAGGACCATGGGTGATTATACCTTGCTGTTCGAATGGAAGGGTCTATCGGAGGAATCTCCGGGGTTAATTTATGCGCATTACGACGTAGTTCCCATAGACTCCTTATCCCTTTCTGCATGGAAGTCACCGCCTTTTGCAGGAACTATCGTTGATGAATCTATTTATGGGAGAGGGACTTTAGATAATAAAGTGGATGTTTTTGCCATATTAGAAGCCATGGAAATGTTGCTCAGTCAAGGTTTTCAGCCTAAGAACACTTTATATTTTGGTTTTGGCCACGATGAGGAAATAGGGGGTAAAGAAGGTGCCGCACAGATTGCGAATTATTTCAAAGAACAAGGGATTAGATTGTCTTTTTCCCTTGATGAAGGCGCCCCCCTCCTCGACGGTGAAATGATGGGTCTCAATCAACCGTTGGCTTTGATCAGCATAGCCGAGAAGGGGTATGTTTCTTATCAGTTGACCATTAATACAGAAGGGGGTCATTCATCCACACCTACAAAGAACAATACCATTGCTTCTTTGGCCAGAGCCATCATAAGGTTGGAAGAAAATCAGTTTGATTATTTGATGCAACCGGTCCGTGATCAATTGCGCTATTTAGGGGCTGAAATGTCTTTCTTTAAACGAATGATTTTTGCAAACGCTTGGTTGACTCAAAATTTAATATTGAAAAAACTGAATGCTCACACGACAACGGTTGCGACGCTCATTCAGGGAGGTTTTAAGGACAACGTGATTCCAACTACGGCCTCGGTTACGGTAAACTTCAGAATTATGCCGGGCCAAACTATACAAAACGTACACGATCATGTGGTGAAGGTGATTGATGATTCCAGAATTACTTTATCTATTTTGCAAGGGGGAGGTCAAGAACCCTCACCCGTCGCCTCGGTGCATACCGAGGCCTATACAATCATAGAAAAATCAATCAAACAAGTTTTTGGGGAAGTGATTGTTTCACCTTTTTTATTACCGGGGGGAACGGATTCTAAACATTTTGTTGAGGTGACTGACCATTGTTATCGATTGAATGCTGCTCAAATCACTAATATTGAAGCTGCCGGTTTTCATGGCTTAAATGAGCATATAACAGTCATTTCTTTTCAAAATGCCATACGTTTTTATCATCAGTTGATTCAAAACATAAATGGTTGATGCCTTGATTTTTTTGTTTTTACTATTGATTTTTATTGACTAATAATTTATTTATCTGTTTCTAGATTGAATTAGCATCATGAAAAAGTTGAAAAGATGATTAATTTTGATTAAATTCGCCAACTTTGTTTGCAATTATTGGGTAAGTCTTTTAGAGCTTTGCGGCTCATAACTCTTTAACAAGATCTCTAAAAACCCAACAAAAAGAACATTAAAGTTTCATCTAATTAATCATTAATGCGACAGCTAAAGATAACCCAATCAATAACCAATCGAAGAGAAAGTCATACTCTTGAGAAATATTTCACTGAAGTGAGTAATGTTTCCATGATTACCCCTGACGAAGAGGTTAATTTAGCACAGAGAATTAGGGAAGGGGATCAATTGGCGTTGGAAAAATTGGTAAAATCTAATTTAAGATTCGTAGTTTCCGTAGCTAAACAATATCAAAACAGGAGTTTACCTCTTAATGACCTGATCAATGAAGGGAATTTAGGATTGATTAAGGCAGCGAAAAAATTTGATGAGACCAAGGGCTTCAAATTTATTTCATACGCGGTATGGTGGATCAGGCAATCTATCATGCAGGCGCTGGCTGAGCAATCTAGAATTGTAAGACTTCCAATGAACAAGTCAGGTGCCATCAATCAAATTAGAAGGGCTTATGCTGAGCTGGAGCAAAAATATGAACGCGAACCGACGGAAGAAGAATTAGCGGATATTTTGGACATGAAGCCCAATGAAATAAGAAATACGTTAGGAGCTGAGGTTAAGCAGACCTCGATGGACGCGCCTTTTGGAGAAGAAGAGTCAGGCTCATTGTTGGATGTCTTGGAAAATCAAACTACGGGACCCACCGATGGTCAGTTGGTTTTCAATGATTCACTGAAGGTGGAAACTTTGCGGGCGTTGTCGACACTTACGGCAAGAGAAAGAGAAGTAATCATGATGAGTTTTGGTATTGCCTTAGACAATCCTTTTACCTTAGAGGAGATTGGCGATGCCATGGGCTTAACGAGAGAGCGAGTGAGACAAATTCGTGAAAAAGCCCTTCAGAAATTGAGAGAACCCAGCAAAAACAGAAGGCTGAAAGAATTTTGTGCGACATAAAATTTTAAAAAATCAAAAAAAAGGCCTCATTTAATGAGGCCTTTTTTTTGATTTAATGAGCTGATTTAATCTATATTAAGTTGTCTAACTTAAAATTTTTGAAAAAAAAAAGATTATTAACCATCCTCAGATTGATTCAGCTTATTTTTGTGGCTTACAATAAAAATTAAATGGATTTACTTTCAGAAAGAATTAAAAACATGGTCGAGTCATCCACACTTGCCATGGCAGCTAAGGCCAGAGAAATGAAGCAGAAGGGCTTTGATGTGATTAGTTTGAGTCTTGGGGAACCAGATTTCAAAACACCTAAACATATTCAAGAAGGCGCAAAAAAGGCGATAGATGACGGAAAATATTTTTCATATGCACCGGTCAATGGCTATTTGGATTTAAGAGAGGCGATCAGTGAGAAATTTAAAAAAGAAAATGAGCTTAATTATGCACCCGATCAAATTGTAGTTTCAAATGGGGCCAAACAATCTATAGCAAATTTGTTTTTGGCATTATTGGATCCAGGTGATGAAGTCATCATATATACGCCTTATTGGGTGAGTTATTCGGCACTCGTCGAATTAGCTGAGGGCAAGTGTGTCCTTATTAAGGGGGATATCAAAGATGATTTTAAAGCCAATGCGGATCAACTGAAAGCGGCCATAACAGATAAGACCAAAGCAGTTATTTTTTCATCGCCCTGTAATCCTACCGGTTCGGTTTTTACCAGAGAAGACTTTGAAGCGATGGCCCAAGTGCTGAGTGCCCATCCCGAAATCATCGTAATTGCCGATGAGATCTATGAATTGATTAATTTTGCGGGTGCTCACGTGAGTATTGGATCGTTGCCGGGTATGGAGCATCGTACCGTTACGGTAAATGGTTTTGCCAAAGGTTTTGCTATGACGGGTTGGAGGGTAGGCTATATAGGTGCGCCACTTTGGTTGGCCAAGGCGGCCAACAAAATCCAAGGTCAAATTACCTCTGCGAATTGCTCTATTGCTCAAAGGGCGGCTTTAACGGCCTTAACCTCTCCAAAAGAGGCGTCTAAAGCCATGGCCAATGCCTATTATCAACGACGTCAATTGGTCTATGATTTGTTAAAAAAAATACCGGGTGTTGAAGTAAACATGCCACAAGGAGCGTTTTATTTTTTCCCAGATGTGAGCAGTTACTTTGGTAAGAAGGAGATCCATAATGCGGCTGATCTTTGTATTTATTTGTTAGAAGAATCGCACGTATCTCTGGTTTCAGGAGAGGGTTTTGGTGAGCCGAATTGTCTCAGGTTATCCTATGCTGCTTCAGAAGAACATTTAAAAATGGCTTTGGCCCGAATAACTAAAGCACTAGAAAAATTGATCTGACCCATGATTCACCAGACGTTAGTAGATATTTTTACAGCCTTCAAAAACCTAAAAGTTTTAGTGATTGGAGATGTGATGTTGGATGCTTACATATATGGAGTGGTTGATAGAATTTCTCCCGAAGCCCCCGTACCTGTTTTGAATGTGAAGTCTCGCGATCAACGATTGGGAGGGGCAGCTAACGTGGCATTAAATGTTCAGTCCTTAGGCGCTATCCCTATTTTATGTTCGGTTATAGGGGAAGATGTGCCAGGAATTGAATTTTTAGGTTTAATGACATCCTCCGGGCTACGAATTGATGGAATTGTGCGCAGTACCCATAGACAGACTACTCGTAAAAACAGAGTCATTTCGGGAGGTCACCATCTACTCAGAATTGATGAGGAAGAGGATCAATCCTTAAATAAGGAAGAGCAAAAGCTGCTCAAAACGCGCGTTTTAGAAATCATAAAGGATTGCGATGCCATCATCATGGAAGATTATGACAAGGGCTGTCTTGATCAATTGCTTATCTCTGAGATAATAGAGGAGGCCCAAAGACTTAAAATTCCTGTTGCGGTAGATCCTAAAAAACGGAATTTCTTACATTTCAAGGGGGCAAGCTTATTTAAGCCAAATCTAAAGGAATTAAATGAAGGCCTAAAAGTGAATATTGATCCTACTCAGCACAGAACCATACATGAAGCTATTGGTCTTCTAGACGAGCAGCTAGGCTGTCAAAATTATTTAATAACCCTATCAGAGCACGGAGTTTTTGCGAGCAAAGGCAAGCAATTTGTTGGGCATCCGGCTCATGTGAGAGCGATTGCTGACGTCTCTGGTGCCGGAGATACGGTAATTTCTATAGCTGCATTAGGACTTACCCTTGACTTGCCCTTGGCGTTTTGGTCTGAGTTGGCCAATCTGGGGGGAGGCATTGTTTGCGAGTACCCAGGCGTAGTCCCTATAGATGCCGAGCAGCTTCTTGAGGAAGCCCTTGCTCATCCACTATTCGAACCTTTTTTTAACCCTTAAAAGCTTTTACGGCTTCAATGAAAATTTTAACGTGATCTGGATGGGTATCGGGATAAACGCCATGTCCTAAATTGGCAATATGGGGATGCCCTTTAAACTTCTCAAGCATTTTTTTTGTTTCAAGTTCGATGGAGTGCCGGTCACCATATAATACACAGGGGTCTAAATTGCCTTGTAATGTCTTATTTTTAAGCAATACCCTCGCTGTATTTACGTCCATATTCCAATCTAAACCGATGGTATTACAGGAGAGATTACTCATTTCTTTCAAAGCAAAATAGGCACCTTTGGCAAATACAGTGACCGGAACGTCAAGAATAGATTTTGAAATTTTCTCGATATAAGGCATCGCAAATTCCCTGTATTGATCCGGTGAAAGGATACCTGCCCAAGAATCAAAAATTTGTATGAGATCAGCCCCTGATAGTACTTGATTGTGTAAGTATTTAATGGTACTATCTGTAATCATACCCAAGACGGTATGTGCCAATTTAGGTTCTTGGATAAGAAATTTTCGTGCATTGGAAAACGTTTTACTTCCCCCTCCTTCTATCATATAGCATAAAATAGTCCAGGGTGCCCCAGCAAAACCAATCAGAGGAACACGCCCATTGAGTTCTTTTTTGACTAGGCGAATGGCTTCGTAAACATAGTTAAGTTCCCCACCTTCAACCTTATGTAATGATTTGATATCTGCTTCGGACTTTAAGGTTTTGGGGAAATAAGGGCCTTTTTTTTCTATCATCTCATAACTTAATCCCATGGCCTCAGGAATGACTAAAATGTCTGAAAAAATAATAGCGGCATCTACGCCCAAGAGATCTACAGGTTGTAAGGTTACCTCTGCTGCCAATTCAGGAGTTTCAACTAATTCTTTAAATCCACTTAATTTTGCACGTATACTTCTGTATTCTGGTAAAATTCTCCCAGCCTGTCTCATAAGCCAAACGGGGGTTCTTTCCGTTACTTCACCTTTCGCTGCCCTGATGAGTAGATCATTCTTTAATTGCATATGGCAAAGATAATTGGGTATGCTTTTAACTCAATGAATTTAAGTTGATGTTTTGCATTTAATCTTTTATCAGGGATCATCTTCATCTTTTATTTTCGTTATAGATTACTTAAGTCATTCAATGATTGAGGTGAGCATGCCCAATGAGTTTCCTAAGAAATAAAATAGAACACTTTCTATAAAGGACCAAAAAAGGGCACTGAATAACATCCATTTGATGATTTCCTTTTTCTTGGCACCGACGGCGTTAAGAAGTAGTGCCCCAATGATCGGGCTGAGTACGATGGGAGTGATAAAGGCCACCCCTTTGACACCAGAATATTTCCATATTTTAATAAATCTTCTAGTTCTAGGTGTAAATTTCTTATTCTTTTTTAGGCTAAAAAAACGTTGGATAAAAATCTGGACGATATGGTTAAAGAAGGTGATGAAAAAGACGGTTGACATCATCCCAGCAGTAGTTAAGAAGATAGTTGGCCCAATACTGAGACCATATCCAATGCCTAATGCAGGCCCTAAAAAGAAGCGAATGGCACTTGAAGCATAAACGGTGAAGTAGGGTATGATCTCTGTCATTTCTG
>TARA_B110000208_G_scaffold35144_1_pt1 | contig 14814 bp, 13 predicted proteins | sample TARA_B110000208 | Tara Oceans TARA_B110000208 (sample SAMEA4397426) | marine metagenome | biome: Polar Biome; feature: [SRF] surface water layer (ENVO:00010504); material: water (ENVO:00002006), including particulate matter (ENVO:01000060) such as... | depth 5 m
CGCGGCTTTTGGATCGCACGGACGCGAATCGAAAAAAAACTTTTTTTTTCAATAAATGCTTAAAGTTATTTCTAGCACTGCCGTAGATATTAGTATCAGCCAAGAAATGGCCTGATAATCTCGAATCAAAACAATAACCTACTAGAAAAGTAATATTATGACAGATGTATCACTCAACTCGGGCATACGTTCCAACCTCCTCCAGCTGCAGCGCTCTTCCGCGGCTTTCCAAACCACGACCGAACGCTTGGCTTCCGGCAAAAAAGTCAACTCGGCAATCGACAACCCAAGCAATTTCTTTGCCGCGGTCAATCTTACCGACCGTGCAGAGGGCCTGAGCTCGCGCCTCGACGGCATTGGACAGGCCGTCCAAACTGTCAAGGCAGCTGACAACGGTATCAGCACCATCCGCAGCTTCGTCAGCGCGATGAAGGGTGTGGTAAACAACGCCCTCGGCAACACCGACGCGAGTGCGCGTGCAGAACTGGGCCGTCAATTCAATGAACTGCTGGTTCAAGTGGGCCAAACCGCGAAAGATTCCAGCTACCAAGGCGTCAACCTCCTAAAAGGCGGCGATACCCAAACGGTTCAGTTCGGCGAAAAATTCGATGCGTCCACACTGGACCTTGAAGGCTTTAACGTAGAGGGCCCCGCTACACTCTCCGCTGCGGCAGGCGATGAAGGTAATATTGCAGATATAGCTAACGCCGACGCGAGTGCAAACTTTGGATTCCTAATGACCACCCAAGACGGCGACGAGTTCGGCATCAACGGTGCCTTGACTAACGCTACCAACACCGCCGCAGTAGACGGCTCCACAGACTGGCGCGCTTCGACGTACGAGGCTGATCTCAGTTCAGTCTTACAACAGCTTGAAGGCTTCGATAATGAATTGAAATCGCAAGCCAGTAACCTGTCACAGAACTTGGCTTCGATCACCATCCGTGAAGAGTTCAGCAATAACATGATCAATACCTTGAATGAAGGTGCCGACAAGATGACACTGGCTGACTTGAATGAAGAAGGCGCGAATCTGCTCGCGCTGCAAACATCGACTCAGCTCGCGACACAGTCGCTCTCCCTAGCTTCGCAGCAATCGCAGGGAGTCCTTCAGCTAATCGGATAAACCGCTCGGGATGGCCTACAAGCCATCCCGCTCCATACACTCAAAACTTCAAGGAGCAGACGAAAGTCTGCTCCTTTTTTGTGCGCTAAAGCACACCGTTGAGCTGACTATTATGAGCTGCTGGATATGCATCAACCGGCACCTCAAGCCAGTTGCGACGAGACCATTACCAACACACCTAGCATAGAGCCGGCGGGGTGTAGGCAAAATTCTCCAACCACACTGCCCTTTCGCTTGCGCATGCTCGACCACTCGACGCTAAAAAAAAAACAGATTATATCTATATAATATAAAGTTACTTAGGTGACTTTTTTTATTTTGGCATCAGCAGTGCTATGATAATTAGACAACTCTTGCGAAGGCTAGCTGCCTTGCTAAACATCTATCATACAGTTCATCATGTCAGACATATCGCTGCACACAAGTATTCGTGCCAACCAACTAGCGCTGCAAAACACTTTACCGCGCGCCACACAGCCATGCTGCTTAGCCTCGCAGCAGGCTTAGGCCGTTCACTCGCGACTCAGCCAAGACTGATACATCGACCTCGATTCAAACCCGCGGCACTATGAACGACGCATCTCCGCCAAAAAAACCCACGCTCCGGCTACTGCACCACATGGCATGCTCAGGAGGCACACTGATCAGTCGCCGCCTAGGCAGCATGCAAGGCGTCTGCCTGTTGAGCGAGATTCCCCACGACACCGCACACCCGAAAGCCAAATCCTACCAGCTCTCGCCACTCAAACAGGCGGTTGAATGGCACGGCTTGCTGGACGCAGCAGACTTGGAAATCTTTCGCAAAGCCCCCCCCAGCTTCCAGCAGATCATGTGGTTGATCGAGGAGCGCGCCAGCGCCCATGGGCTGCAACTGCTGGTGCGTGACTGGTCACATATGGATTGGATTGGCAAGCCCTCTTACCAACCCGTCGATGAATCGCGACTAGCCGACTGGCTTCAGGACTACATCGTGCACCGCCACTGCACCGTACGCCACCCGATCGACCAATACCTGAGCCTGTTCAAACTCGGCGCGATGCCCGACTGCGACGGCACGATCGACGCATACCTCGAAGGCATGCTTAAATTCAGTGAATGGTGCCATGAAATCGGCTTTACCCGCTATGAGGACCTGACGCACGAACCCGACACCCACCTCAAGCATATCTGCGAGCAGCTCGCGCTTGATTTTGCCCCTAGCCCTATCGACCGCCGGTCCTCCTTTAAACACGTGACCAGCGATCTCGACCTCAGCCGCGGCGGCGCCGCGGCCATCCGACACGCCAAGCGCCGCGCCGCGCCCGACGAGCTGATCGATCAATTCCGCTCACGCGAAACATATAGCCAAATCAAACAATTGCTCGGTTACGAAACGGATTAACCGCGCTTCACTCTGCCCAGTTCCCAGCTCACCAACCACTTCAGCGTATGCCCCTCTGTGACTCACCCAAAAAAGACTGCACCACAGCGACCCGCCGCTTGCATCAGCACATAGAATTACACGAATTGCGGCCGATCGTGGATGAAATGGTCAACGACGGTGACACCCGCCAAGCCATTGAGCGAGTCAAAGCGTGGATCATCAGCAATCCGCTCGATGAGGACGCTTTCATCCTGCTCAGCGAGCTCTACGAGCAGGCCGGCGAAACGAACGCGACGGTGGTGGCTCTGCAGCGCGCTCTGCAACTCAAAGAACTGTCGGCCAGCTATCAACCCTCACCGAGCCTGCTTCGCTTCCAGGAGATCGAGTCCGCCGCGGTGAATGATTCGACCAACCCGCTCTTTCCAGTCTTTGACATTCAAACCAATCGCGAGGGCGACACACGCGGCGCTTTTTTAAAACAACACGCGCAACGCAAGGCAGCCCATGAGTAAAGCACCACACACCCTCTTTGAGGCGGCTCGCAAAATGCACCAAACAGGGCAAACCGAAGCCGCTGCACTGCACTACGCGGATTTACTCCAACTGGAGCCGGACTACCCGCACGCAGGCTACCTCTGCGCGGTCGCGCTGGTCAGCTTAAATCGGGCGGATGAGGCGCTGCCCTATATTCAGGCACACCTCAAGCAGCGCGTGAACCACGCACCCGGTTGGATCATCCTTGGCGGCTGCTACGCACACCAAGATACAATCCCCGAGGCCGCCGCAGCATACCAGGAAGCCCTGCGTTTCGAGCCGAAAAACTTCGATGCCGCCCTCGGTTTAGGGCAACTGCTGATCAAACAAGAAAGCTGGAAGGCGTTGAGCCAGTTTGCCGATCCAATCCTGCAACTCAACCCAAGCAGCCTGCCTGCCCTCGGCTTGAAGGTACGGGCGCTGACTGGCTTGGAGGATTACAAGGCCGGCTTGGCTGCTTGTGTTGACTTTTTGGCCCGCAATGAATTTGCGGCGGAATGCTACAAATGGGCGCAACAATGCTTTCATCAGGTGCCGCATCCTAGCGAGGCACTGCTCGAGCAAATGAAAGCGCCCGAGCATATCGAGTGCTGGATCTTACACTATGACGCCTGCCTGCGGGCAAAGCGGCTGGAAGCTGCGTTGGAGACCTTAAACCGTATCCGCGAGGCCGACCCCGACTACAAGCACTTGAGCCGCGCATTTATCGCCGACTCGCTGCAAAACGCCGAATTCTACGCTGAAGCCGAGCCTCATCACTGGGAGCTCTTGGCCAAAAATCCGCAGGATGACCAGCGCCTAATCCGCCTCATTCAAAATACGCTCGCCTTTGCCAAGTGCGGCCACTCGGAAAAATATGCCGATGCGCGCGAACTGGCAACGATCCTCTTCGCCCGCGCCGGCGATTCGATCGAGTGCTGCGCAGTGATGAACGACATTTACATGCATGCCTCCCGCCCGGAGTTGGCGCTGCCCTATCAAGAGCGCATCCTCGCCGAACAACCCGAGCATCCGCTGGCCTGTCCCTATCTATTCGTACTCAATTACGACGAGCGCCGGCCCGCGGATGAGATTTTTCAAGTCCACCGCGATTGGGGGCGCCGCCACCAAGCCAAGTTCGATGCGAGTCATACCTTTGCAGCGCGCGATCGCAACCCCAAGCGTAAACTACGCGTCGGCTACCTCTCCCCTGACTTGGCATGCCACCCGGTCGGCTTTTTCGCCATCGACATCTTTAAAGCGCATGACCCGAAAACCGTCGAAGTGTTTCTCTACTCGAACCGGCATGAGGAAACCGGCGACGACAAACTGTCGCAAAAATTTCGCGCGCAGGTCGGCGAGGATCACTGGCGTTGGACGCGAGGCCTTTCGACCAAAAAGCTACGGGACTTAATCCGCGACGATGCCATCGACATCCTCATCGAGATGGCCGGACATACCGCGTACAATCGTCTCGATGCACTCGCCTCGCGCGCTGCGCCGGTTCAAGTGAGCTGGCTCGGATACCCGAACACCACCGGGCTGGAAACGGTCGACTATCGGCTCTCCGATGCGATCACCGAACCGGAGGGCGCTGCTGATACGCGCAGCACCGAAACCATCTACCGGATGCCGAACGGCTTCCACGTATTCAGTCTGCCTGCAGAGCTGCCCGAGCCTATGGAACCGCCTTGCCTCAAGCGCGGTTATGTCACCTTTGGCAGTTATAATAACATGAATAAGCTCGGCTCGAAGAGTGTCGAACTCTGGGCCAAACTGCTGAAACGGGTACCCCACTCAAGGATTGTGCTGAAACACAAAACCCTCGCCTTTCTGGACAATCGGGAAACCCTCCGCTCCCTGTTTGCAATGCATGGCATACAAGCGCATCGCGTGATTCTCAAAACCACGACCCCGGGCATGGTGGAGCACTATCATAGCTACGGAGAGATGGACATCGCACTCGACCCAATCGCCTACAATGGCACCACCACCAGCTGCGACGCGCTCGCGATGGGCGTGCCGATCCTGACACTCCCCGGCCAAACACATGCCTCGCGCGTGACCGCCAGCCTATTGCATCGGGTCGGGCTGGATCGCTGGGCGGCGCAATCCGAGGAAGCATTTTTACAAACCGGCTCGCTAGCGGCTCAAAATCCAACGATGCTGCAACAGCTCCGGCAGGAATTGCCCCATCGCTTCCGCCAATCTCCCCTAGCCGATGGGCCAGGCATGGCGCGCGACTTGGAACATGCCTACCGTGAAATGTGGCAAACATTTTGTGATGAGACCGCTAGTGCCAAATTCGCAAGCACCGCTAAAAGCGATTAACTAAATAACACACCAACAACCACCGAAAATTATGAATGCCGAAGAAGCCGCTAAAAACCTAGACCCACAAGTGATTAAAACCTACGAAGAGGCCGTGGCACTGGCCCAAGCCGAGGGCGACCAGCAGAACATGCCGAAGGCTGTTGAACTGATGGAACAAGCCGCAGAAGCCGGCCACCCGATGGCGCAATGCAATATGGGCTACTTTTACACCGTCAGCGAGTCGGTCGAAGTGAATCATACCACCGCAGCCGCATGGTATCAACAGTCGGCTGATCAAGGCGTGCCGCAGGCGATGTTTAACCTCGCTCGACTGTATCGCGTTGGCAGCGGCGTCGAGGAGAGCGCTGAAAAGTCGCTGGCGCTGCTGCGCGAAGCGGCAACGCTCGGCCACCCGGAATCGCTGCACAACTTGGGCATCTTTCACTTCGCAGGCGAAATGGGCGTGGCACAGGATTACCAAGCCGCCGCGGTGTTTTTTGAAAACGCCGCACAAGCCAAACACGCGCCCTCGCTCTACAGCCTCGGCCTGTGCTACAGCCTCGGGTACGGCGTCGAGCAAGACGAAGTAAAGGCGGTCACGCTCTACGAAGATGCCGCGCGTATCGGCGACACCAATGCGGCCTTCAACCTCGGCCTTTACCACTATTATGGCAACGGTGGTCTCGAAGTGAACCCACAGCGAGCGAAAGAACTGTTCGGTGCGGCCGCAGCACATGGGCATGCCAAAGCGCGCGCTGCATTTACATCGATCGAAAACAACGAGTCCCTAGAAGAATCGACTGAAGTGACTGAATAAACGGCTCACCGCGCAAAGCCCTACAGGTGCCCCAATAAAGGGCGTTTGCATGACGCCTGTCGCCATGCCACCCCGTGCTGTATGAAACACGGAGTGGCACGACTCGCGCCGTGCAAGACAGTCTAATAGTAGGCCGAAAACTCTTCTCGCTGCTCTTCTTTGAAGCGCGCGAGCTTGTTACGCAGCGTGCGGATACTGACCGCCATCCATTCGGCCGCCTGAGTGCGGTTGCCCTCGGAGCGTTGCAAACATTTGAGAATCAATTGACGCTCCGCCGCCGCTAGGCTCAAGTCCTCGCTGTCTTCGATAATAGTCGCCGCATCACTTTGGGCCGTATTCTGAACATGAAGTACCTGTTGCTGCTTATCTTCGACGTGATCGACAAAGGAGGGGTTGAGCCCTAAATCACCGTCGAATTCACCGATCTGTTGTAGATAATAGTTTTGAATATCTAGGGGCAATGCAGAGACGCCGACCTGCGTGCCGCTCAAAGTCATAATCACCGCACGCTCAATCACGTTTTGCAGTTCGCGAACATTGCCGGGCCAGTTGTAAGACATCAGTGTTTTCTTACAGTTAGAGTCCAGTGACTCCAGTTTTCGGCCGTGCTTGCGGGCAAATTTTTTCAGAAAAGTCTCCGCGATCAAGAGCACATCATTGCCACGCTCACCCAGCGACGGTGATTCCAGCGGAAACACATTAAGCCGGTAGTAGAGATCCTCGCGAAAAATACCATCTTTGACTGCTTGAACCAGCCTTCGATTGGTAGTCGCCACAATGCGAACATCGACTTTGATGGTTTTGGTCCCACCGACTCGCTCAAACTCACGCTCCTGCAGTACGCGTAACAATTTAGCCTGCAGCGGCAGCGAAATCTCACTGACCTCATCCAGCAGCAGCGTACCCCCATCAGCTAATTCAAAACGGCCCATGCGGCTCTGTAATGCTCCCGTGAATGCACCTTTCTCATGGCCAAAGAACTCGCTTTCTATTAAACTTTCAGATATCGCCGCGCAGTTGACCTTAATAAAGGGTTTGTTGCTCCTCTGACTCGAGTTGTGAATCGCCAACGAAATCAACTCCTTACCAGTACCGGTCTCCCCGCTGACCAAAACCGTAGCATCTGTTTGGGCAACATTTTGAATCAGCTCCTGCAGCTTCTGCATCGGTTCCGACTCGCCAACAAGGTTACGGCTCCCAGTCGAGCTCGTCTCGGAAGTCAGCTCCTGATTGACTTGGATTAGGCGTTGAAACTTATTTACCTTTCCCAAAATAATGTCGATCTCATCGTGAGAGAAGGGTTTCAATAAGTAATCAAATGCACCCAGCTTCATGCATTTTACTGCCGATTCAATTGTACCTTGCCCCGTGATCATCACCACTACAGGTGGATGCTCCATGCGCTGAATCTCATCTAATAAATCAGTCCCCAAACCATCTGGCAGATTGACATCGCAAAACATTAAATCGAAGACCGTATCACCACCAAATAAAACGCGCCGCGCAGCATGCAGCGACTCCGTAGTCTTCACCCTCCAGCGCTTACGTGTTAAAAACTCCTGCAGTGTCTTACGGATGATAAGCTTATCATCCAAAATTAATACGCTTTTAGCTGACATAAATTCCTTAGGTGATATTGTGGAATTCCAGAAAGGAATGGGGGACTGGCTTGAGCAATGACCCCGATGAGCCTTTGCTCATTCCTAATTAACATAATTCATGCTAGGATAAAGTACCCTAGCTTGAGAATTCAATGCTAAATTCCTGTTGCCATAAGAATAAATTCACTAAAGGCCAACCCAACATCGCGTCCACCGGCAGTTCATTCAAAAGCATATCGCGAACATCACGACAAAGTAGTTGAGCTGGACCAGCGTCCGACCTCAACATCGAATCATAAAGCCCCCTCCACTCAGTCTCAAACATATCAAAAAAAGGCACGGGAAAACTAACCTTACGCTGTTTTAATATACGCTCTGGAACACAGCCCGTAAAAGCATCACGCAAAAGCCTTTTCGATTGGATCAGACCTTCCCGCTCTAAGTCGTAAACAGATTTCTGGCGGACGTCTTCGACTCGAAGGCCCGATTGCAATTTCATCTTGTAGGCATCGGGCAGGCGAAATAACCATTCGGCCAAGGTGTGATCGGTAAAAGGCACACGCCCCTCAACAGAAGCTGCCATAGTCGAACTATCCAAGCGACTGAGCAGGCCTTCTAAATTCACCCGCGCATGCACTTTTAGATAAGCTGAGAGGGTTGAATCATCGGCATAATTGGTAAACATTTTTTGATAATACAGATCCACTGGATCTTCACTACCAAACTGGCAGACCCCCGCATTCAAAAGGGACTTCAGTCGGGCTTTGGGGATCCAGGAATTCATCCTGAAAAAGTGTTCCTGCCTCGACCCACATACATCTGCCCCGTAGGCAGCCTTAAAACATTTTTCGTCCATCTCTCCAATACCGCGAGACATACGGTCCCAATCAAACGCGGTAAAAGTCGGCAATAGATAGCCACCAAAGACTTCATCCGCCCCTTCACCAGATAAGGCGACTTTATACTGATTACTGAAGGAATCAGCTAAGCGATAAATCGGCACCTCATTGGGCGTGCTCAGCGGGAGTCCCTTCTCGCCAATCAACCAAGACCAATCACTCAAATAGTCTGCTCGGCTCAGACAAACCTCTTCATTCTGCAGTCCATGATAGTGCGCGTTTTCCCGAATCGACGCCCACTCATTAAAGCCCTCTTGATCGTACCCAACACTAAAAGTGCCAAGGCGACTTCCGGCCTGCTTCGAAGCCAGATGACTGAGGATACTACTGTCGATGCCACCACTTAAAAAACCACCTAAGGGCACGTCACTGAGCATTTGACGTTGCACCGCAGCATCCAATAGTCGGCGAGTTTCGTCGCTGGCCTCTTCGAACGAAATATCCCCAGCCGTCAATGACGATTGGCTGGAAGGAAGCTCCCAATAAGTACTTAACTCAGGCACACCACCTTGCTCCCAGTTCCAATATAAATCGGTGCCGGGCTCGATTAAATTCACGCCGGCAACCAGCGTACGTGCACCCAAGCTTGTTCGAATGGTCCGCATATAGTGCGAGACGGTAGCGTAATCGATTTTTCGTTTTATATCACTGAAGGCAAATAAGGCCTTCATCGACGAAGCAAAGCGCAGTTGTCCTGAGCCGAAGTGGTAGTACAGAGGCTTCACCCCGAGCCGATCGCGCACCAACCAGCAGGCATGCGCGCGAGGATCGTAAAAAGCAAATGCGAACATGCCGTCGAGTCGTCCGAGGCATGCGCGCCCCCACCGTAAATAAGCCTGCATCAGAAGCTCGGTGTCGCAGCAGGTCTCAAAGTGAACGCCGGCACCCGAGAGCTCGTGGCGTAGCGCCTTGTAGTTGTAGAGTTCCCCATTAAATACTAGGGTCACGCCCGTGGAGCGATCCACCCAAGGTTGCTGGCCAGACTCCGGATCCAGAATAGCCAATCGCCGGTGCCCCAAACAGACCCCTTCCGACTGGAAAAAGCCAGACCCATCCGGACCACGCCGTTGCATCCATTCAGCGCCACGTTCGACTTCCTTGCGGACTTTCAATGAGATCGAACAAGACCCACAAATACCAATTATTCCACACACAATCTTAATAAAAAAAAACGTCAGTTTTCAACAGACTAATCGCCCCTCGAGACTGGATTTTTCAAGCCTTGAATCAAGTTGTCATTCAGCTCAATAATCGCTAGGACTCCAGAGTAGGTTGGCTGTGCCAGTATTGAAAATGTCCGCTTTTTCACAAACAACCCCAAGCTAAGCAAGCTGGTGCGCAAGTCTTCTTCAAGCGCACAAGTGTCCGACGACCAATCCGCGCAGAATACGTCCCATACCTTTTGGTTGAACTTAAGTGCCTCATCAATGCCGCTCTGGTAGCCCAATTTCTCATCTGCTCCAATACATGCACGTAATTTGCCCACAGCCATTTCGAGAATCGAAACTTCGATTTGTCTGCCGGACCCAGCCGCGTTCATTTGCGTTTGCCGGTAAAGTTTAGTCAGATTATTCCGCATAGGAAATTAACTCGGATTCGTAGGTGATGACTGCCTGAATAGCTTTTAAGGCTGGGTAATACTGAGCATTTGCAAGTTTGGTAGCCGCCGGCTCTAAAAGTTCCCTGAGACTCGGGGCTGCCTCCAAAATAATCTCCAAAAGAGCATTAAAGGATTCTAGCAAAGCTGTATGCGAAGCTGCATCAAAATAAAGCGTTTGAGCGATCAGGTAAAGCTTCTGGCAGGGTGACTTCGCATCTTGCTGAAGAAGAATATCCTTCTCTCGAAGCATCGGCACCTCGTTCATCAACTCGATCACAGTACCAGTTCCAGCGTTTCGAATGAGCGCACCGTTCAAAAAGACACGCTCATTTGGTTTTAATTTTAGTTTTAATCCCATGAGAATGCCCCCTTAACGAAGTAGTTGAAGCGCTAAACTGCGGGTTTCATCCATCCCGGTAATTCCGGATAAAGCAATGCTCGAGCGCAATGCGATGGACTGCGACAAAGCAGCTTCCGCTGCTAAATCAGCCCTTTCAATATCACTGCTGACCTCTAGTAGATTCGACGCCATCGCAACTCCTTGCTCTTCCTGCCGCTCAACAGCCAAAATGTCAGCTTGTAAGAATACTTTGCGCCCTTGTAGTTGAGCTCGGGAAGATTCCAGCAACTCTCTCATCGCAAGAATTTCATCGTCAGTTGCATTGGCGATATCTGCTATTATTGGATTCGATCCTGAGTCACTCGGAAGTGGATCCCCCGCGAGCGGCAAATCAAGGCCTCCAGCACCGAGATGTATGGGCTGATAACTCAAACGTATACGGAAATTATTCTCGCCTGCTGCAACGTCAATATCCCCTGACGAATTAAAACGCTCGGGACTGTCCAAAAGCTTCCGTGCATTCAAATCCTCTGGCATGCTGTAATCATCAGTTAATCGATGATGTGTATTAAACTGTTCCAGGCTCGCTCTTCGAGTATCTGAGCCTGGGGGTGACTCCAACGCACTTGACAGCGACACGCCCATTTCAATTAATTGTGCCTCGCTGGCATCCATCGAATACACCGCAACACGTGCACTCAAACCAGCGCTAAACATATTCTCTGAAAGTTTCTGCAGTCGCTGCGCAGAATCTTTCAGCTCCATCGCATTGCTCCATCGGATGGGGTCATCAGATGGCTGCGGTGAGCGCTTCCCCGAACCTAATCGGGCTGTCACATGATTCATTCGCGCAGTGGTCAATTGATGAGTGTTCAATACTGAACGTAGCCCTGAAGAGGTGATTTCCATAAATGCAACATAGCAATTATAATGCCAAATATTAAACAATAACTTAAATCAATAACTTACAATAAGATATACCACAACATCGCCAACGTGCCCGATCTAGAAGAAAAAATTTCCGCCTTTGTGCGCTGCTTAAAGCACACCCGACCCAAGCAGGCCACTTACTAGGCTGGGCAAACTATCAATGTTTCGGAGAGTGGAGGCTTTAGCATATTGGGCGCCCACGCGATTCGAAGAAAACAACATCTCCCAGCCTTCCATCAACTCCCAATCCCCATATTTGATCGGCGGAGAAGACTCAAAGCCGGCAGAAAAACCAGCATAGCGAGCCATTACATCAGCTAGCCCAATCCCCGCCGCATAAAACTTAGCCCCGTCAGCTTTTTCCGGTTCATGATGAAAGAGAACTGCTTCGACCACATCGGGAGAAAGATTATTCAGCTCCAAATAGAGTGCGCCCAAATCCGCATGCGTAAAGCCAAACTCTTGTCGCTCCCGCTCGAGGTGCTTTCGGGGCGTCACTTCATCAAAATCAAGCGATGCCTTGAACTCATCTGGAAAAGAATACAGCATCACCAGCTTGCCTGCATCTCCAAGAAGACCAGAAATATAGTATTGATCATCGTCTTTCACTCCATTGGTCATCGTCAACACCTCAGAAGTCATAATGGCCGTCGCAATAGAATGTCGCCAATAATCCGTTAAGAATCCTACCAGTCCGCCATCCGAGAAAGCTTCCATCTCCTCCAAGACACTCATGGAAATCGCCATCTGCCGAATTTGCCGAAGGCCCAAGAAAAATATCGCTTCTTCAATGCTGGTCACTCTCACCGCGAGACCAGAAAAAACTGAGTTTGCCAAGCACAGCAACCGCGCAGTTAGCGAGACATCTTTGGCGATCACTTTAGCGATGTCCGAAACTGTGCTCGTATTTTTTAAAGTGAGCTTGGTCAAGGCATCGTTGACACTCTTTAGAGAGCCAATGACTTGGCATGATCGCACCTTTTTTTCGATCGCGCTTATTCCTGCCAAGTGCTCTCTGCAATATGCCTTTGCTGAAAAAATATTATTCATTCCGTATTTTATTCTAACACGACTTTACTGCAACGATACCAGTAGGTTTTGAATACCTTGCTTAGCAACGCTTATCTGCTGAACAAATGTGACTCTTTTTATCTTAGCAAGCTGCTTCTTCGATATGAGCTGGTCATGCTCCTCCCGCAGCTGACTAATTTTTGCACCCTGATTTTTGCACATGGGAGCTTTACGCTCCTGCAACACTACCCCTAGCAAACACTGAAAAGCTCCGAGAAAAAAAAAATTGGAAGCAGTATTTACATGTATAGTGATTCCTATGTACATCATTACCAAGCCACTGCCCATCAATAACAAGAAAACAATATTAGAATGATACCAAGGATTTTTCGCATTTGATAAATTTGCCAACTCTGCCCGGATCCCCGCGATGCGCTGCTTGATATCAAGGAGAATATCCTCTTGTTCATCGGACTGAATTCCTATCTTTAAAATACTCGATTTCAATCGGTTGATTTCATCTTTTATATAACGAATATCATGCTCCCGCTGCTCTTCATTTTCCTTACGAATCGATTCAACAAGAGCGCGCACACGCTCGTATTCATCATTGTCGAGAATGCGCGCGTACTGTTTTACCAAATCGTCAATGTCTGAGCGCAGAACATAGTAATCACCTGTTTTCTTAAAAAACTCTGGATGTGAGCGAACGAATTCCTGTACTACTTCACTCATAACCACCGTATATTTTATTGATTAGTTCAAAATCGAAAGGTTCTAGAGGAACCAGTCGGCGTAAATAATCGCGATGGGTAGATATTGGTACTTTCTCGAACAAACGCTTTTGTAAAGCGATTCTGGCCATAAAGTCCTCGTGTCGATCCGGATAGTCATGAATACCCTCTTCGAGTAATTGACTGCTCAGCTCAGGCGCGATCAAAACCCGTTGCGAGCCCGCAATTGCAACTGCTTGGACCCCCTCAGTTGCATCCTGTGCCTGCAGCCAATCAAATGCGATTTGGCCATCTTTTTCGCCTAAAAGTACAGATAAACTTTCATAATCCACTTGTTGCAGCAAGGCTGCTGCGTGGAGCCAACGACGCTGCCGAGCCGTACAGCCACCGCTAGCTTCGAGCTCTTGCATCTCATTTTCCATAGTTCGGATACTTTTTTTATCAGCAATTAGTCTATAGATATCTAAAGGTACGCCTTTTGTACGCTCCATCAGCTCATCGATAACATCTGGCTGTATGCCCTCATCGACAAGCCACTTGATGCAGCCACTACGACTAATTGATTTGAGCTCAATTTCATCAATACGCCCGAAAGGAACTTCCCAGTAATCAATTTGTCCGCTGGATTCCATCGGCTCTCGTCCTGTCAGAATTACACAAGGAGCGATGAGTTTTGGCGACAGCAGCATCGAATGCATGAGCACGGTTCCAATCCAGCGCTTTACAGAGGGCGCATAATTAGAGAACTGGTCTAAGCATATTACGACACTGAGTCTTATCTGGGAGTTCCCACTTTTAAGAGCGAATTGCTCTTCAACCGTCGAAAGCGACTCAACGAAGAGCTCTGCAAGCTTCTCTCCCTTTGGGTCTTTAGCAACCGCAACTGCAGAGACTTGATCTCTTCGTACCATTCCTTCGGATGAATATCCAGCGATACTTGAGGAGCCAACGCTTCGCAGGTCGTTGAGGCGAAGAACAAACTGATTAGCATGCTCCACCATTAGCAGCGCTAATGAATTAGGACAGGCCACTGCAGACCGAAACATCGACTCTGCAAACATCTTCAGGCCAAACACACCTGCCGCTAATTCAGGTTTGAATACAATTGTAGGATGGCTTTGACGGCGGACAGTCTCCGCAACAAATGAATCTATGAGGGTTGATTTGCCCATGCCTTTTTTTGCGTACACCCAAGTAATGCCAAGCAAATTTTGCTTAGCACTCATGCGCATAACCCGACTGTGCAATAAGCCGAGCTCAAATTCCCTGCCATAGAGCGATGTGTTCATAGTAAGTTAATCCATCTAAATTAAATTTAAAAATAGAAATGACGCCTCGTGAACCCCATTGCATTCACAAAAGGTTACTATTTAAAACTGACATGATTCATTCTATATTGATTATTACGACTATTTCGACCAAAGCTTTAGCTTTCTTTTTTAAAGACCCATTACTTTATGAGCGTTCGAAACAACTTCACTGCTTGGAATAGGCTTAGAAACAATTACTGAGCCGATTTTATCGTAAGCAAACTGCTGCGCTTCCGATTGAGAACCTGGGCGATTAG